>Ga0080006_1155187_pt1 | contig 178492 bp, 151 predicted proteins | sample RS3BMetagenome_FD_69209 | JGI IMG/M metagenome (GOLD analysis project Ga0080006, IMG submission 69209) | Ferric oxide microbial mat and aquatic microbial communities from Rainbow Spring, Yellowstone National Park, USA - RS3B (SPADES... ...
CCGCGTTAGCGCTGTCGTCGGCTCTCTCGAAGAAGGTCGGCAAGAATCTCCCCTGGTTGACCGTACGTGAGGCAATCGACAATGCCCTCCGCACTCGTTTGCTCGAACGGAGCGTCGACTCAGGCACGTGGCCATGCGGATTTGCTGAAGCGCAGGAAGTGAAGCTCCAGGTGCCGCAAGCCGCGCCACCGCCGCCAAAACCTCCGCAGCCAAAGCCACAACCGGGCGTAAAGACAGCCGAAGCGGAGCTGGACATCGTCGAGCTCCAGGACCTGGCTGACAACGTCGCCGCCATCAAAACGGCGGTGACGGCTGCGGGCGGAACGATCAAGTTCCGAGTCGTGGTCGAGGTGAGTGGCAAGGACGGGATGCCAGATATTTCAACTGAGAGCATCAACCATGCCCTTGCCAAGGCGTCGCCGAAGCTACAACTGCGCTAAGATCCCGTTACCCTCACTCTAGTTGTGGAGGCGTCTCAACGACATTAGAATACATGTGCGGATCACAAACAATTGGGGCGTCGCCGTTCGGCAGCGCTTTTTCCTTTTATTCGGTCGCCCCGAACAATGTTGCCATCGCGACGGGCTGGAGTAAGCGTTCGACTCTCAATCCGGCAGTGAAAGGGGCGTAAGAGCAAGTGTCCATCGCCGAGGCAGAACAGCGGAAGCTCTTTGCTCGATCCGGAAATCGTTGTGCATTTTCGGAATGTCGGCGTCTTCTCACAGCCGACGGCAGCCCTCCTGATCGCCTGGTTGTTCTCGGCGAGATGGCCCACATCGTTGCCGAGCGGCCCGATGGACCTCGTGGCAGCTCGCCGATGCCACTTGCTGAGCGGAACCGTGCGGAGAACCTCGTTCTTCTTTGTAACAATCATCATCAACTCATCGATTCCCAGCCACAAACATACTCCGTGGAGCGGCTGCGCGCGATGAAAGAGACTCACGAACAGTGGGTCCAGAAGACGCTGGGCGCTGGTAAGCCAAGGGACGATTATCCTGTCCAGGCATCCCGTGTCGCTGAAGTCATCCACAGTACGCTGCTCCCGGTTGAGCGAATGCCGGCGTACGTCTATGGCGCCCCCTGTACACTCGCTGAGCGAGACGTGCAGGGAAAGCTTGGCCACCTACGGAACGGCGAGATGGCGCCATACATCGTGCGCGGCACAATGCTCTTTGCCTTTCAGGATCTGGCTGAACAAGGGAATCCATTCGAGCCAATCGCAATCGGGCAGCCGGTGGACCGCTTCGGGATCGAGGAGTGGTGGGCCGATCCCGACTACCTCGGGTGGTTCGTCCAACTCTTAAATCGAGCGCTCAATAAGCTCACCGGGCGGCGGGGACTCCAACTCGACCGCGAGCATGCCCGCTATTACTTTTCACCCATGCAGCCTGATACTCCCTTTACCGTTTCCTACAAGCCCCTAAATAAGCGGATTGCAACGCGCTCGGTTGTTTGGCAACCGAAGAGAAAGTCAACCGGCGAAGCCCGACCGTATTGGTACCACCGCGCCGTCGCACTCAGGTTCTTACGGACCGAGGAGCGTTCGTGGGCTCTCAGCATCCGCCCCGAACTCCGAATTACGGTGGATGGGGCGAATCCACCGCCGGCCGAGACTATTGGCGGCAAGGTCACCCGCAAGAAGTCGCGGATGTTCAACTACGACCTTCTGGCCGAGGTACAGTTCTGGCGCGATTATCTGAGCGCGAGCCAACCACGCATCCTTCTGCCCTTCGGTCACCCTCGCCAGACGGTTGTGATATCAACCACGCTTATGCGCGGCGACGTGACCTGGCCAGGCATTCCCAAGGAACACGCCAAGCCTTTCAAGAACGTCGAATACGTCGACGACCTGTTTAGCTGGGCCGAGTTTCAATCGCTTGAGGAGGGCCTCGAGGAGGACGATTGGCAGGACGAGAACGAGGCCGACGTTGATGGACAATAGCTCGCCTGATCGTACGCCACAGCACCGGTCGGTAGAGGTACCGCTCCCACAACGCATCCGCTGCGAGTATCTAACGGAGCCGCTCCTCGCATTTGCCGACGAGCAACTGCATGTGGACCCGAAGGCAGGTATCGCCCGGTATGGGCCCCGCTCTTACGGTCGGGGCGAGCACCCCGCGAGCGTACGCGTGGGCTTGATCGGGACGGCTGACACCATTGCAAACGGGCGGTCGTGGATCGAGGCGAACTCCGAGGGCGTGCTCGGGGATGAGAAGAACCCGGAGTTCCCGGGCTACCGACGCGACCGGGGGTTCTGCTCGGAGCTGGTCTTTGACCAAGCCGGTACAGAGACGATCACTCAAACCGAGCTCCAGGAGCTCCTCAGTTCACGTCGGCTACCGAAGGACCGATTCGAAGCGACGGTGGCGCTCCTGGACGAGAAGCTACGCCTGCTCGGCGACCGGGATCACCCTCCCCACTACGTGGTGCTCGGCCTGCCGGACGCCCTAGTACAGCGATGTAGAACCGCGGACTACCACGAACCAGAGTTGGGAATGGTCCACCGCGACCTTCGCCGAGCAATCAAGGCAGCGGCGATGAAGTACCGTATCCCGACGCAGTTGCTCCGCCAGCAGACGATGGAAGGCCGAGATCCGACGCCGCCGGCGAAGATTGCCTGGAACTTCTTCACCGGCCTGTACTTCAAAGCGGGCGGATTTCCGTGGGGACCCTACGGGCTCGCGCCCGGTACGTGCTACGCGGGCATTAGCTTCTATCATCCAATTGGATCGAATCGACACACGATGCAAACGAGCTTGATCCAAGCGTTCGACGAGCACGGCGAAGGCCTCGTGCTACGGGGTCCCGACTTCGAGTGGGACCCGGATAAGGAGGGAACCCCATCACCGCATTTGACGGAGCAGCAATCAGCAGAACTAATGGAAATGGTGCTCTCACGCTACCAACGCGAGCGGCGCCAGATGCCTCGGCGAGTCGTAGTCCACAAGACCTCCCGATACTGGCCCGGCGAGCGCTACGGCTTCCGGTCGGTGCTAGGCGGCCGAGTAGCCGAATATGACCTGATGGCGCTCAGTCCTCAGAGTGCAGTCCGCTTGATCACAACTAGCAAGTACCCGCCCTTACGCTGCACTCGATTCAGCGTCGGCGATTTGGATTACCTGTACACCACCGGCTTCATTGCAGCGCTCAACGAATTCCACGCGATGCACGTGCCCTCTCCCTTGCAGATTGCTGACCACGTGGGCCAGGATACACCACGCCAGACCCTGCTTTGGGAGGTGCTCGCGCTGACCAAAATGAATTGGAACTCAGCCGGGTTCGGCGGGCTGCTGCCGATTACGCTCCGCTTCTCGCGGCTGGTCGGTGATATCATGCGAGAGATTCCACCGGATCGGGATCCGCTCCCGCAGTTCCGGTACTACACATGAGCCCAGTGGTACGGACGAGATCTCGATTGCCCACGGGCGGTCTAGCCTTTCCAGCCGACCTAGTGGTCAGTCTCCGCAGTGGCCGCGTTCACGTCTTCATCGGCTCGGGCGCCTCATCATCAGCCGGTCTAACGAATTGGGATGATCTGATGCGCGACATGATCGCCGTCATCAAAGCGGAGAATCACGTTTTCTCGCCTCGCGATCTTGATGGGTTTCTCGCCCGCGCGGATCACTTGGACATAGCTGAGCTCTTCCGTCAAACGGTCGGCCCGAGCGCGTACTACCTCTTCCTTCGGGATCGGTACCGCCGCCCCGTGCGACCCTCGGCGCTGCACAAGGCCATTGCGCGGCTGCCTGTAAAGGCCGTGTTCACCACCAACTACGACAAGTTGCTGGAAACGGCCTTCCGCAGGAGTGGTCTTGTTGACCCGCCGGTCGTCGTGTTCCCAGAGCAGCTGAACTATATCGACGAGGACGAGGTCCGGATCATCAAGGTCCACGGGGACATCGATCATCCACGCAGCATTGTTCTCACTCGGTCGGATTACGCTGCCTATGCCGCTCGGCATCGCGAATTTGTCGATCTGCTTCAGACGAGCATCAATGGCCGGACCATGCTCTTCATCGGGTTCGGGCTGCGCGACCTCAACTTCAGGCGTATCTACAGCGACGCGAGGAACTTCTTCGACAGTACGAACCGCCAGTCGTACGCCTTCATGACCGGCACCAATGCGGTGGAGCGACAGATCTGGCACGACGAGGGCCTGACCATCTTACCTCTGGCGCGATACACCGAGTTGCCCGCGTGCATTGGTCGGCTAAGTGTTACCTAATCGGGAGGAAGCTATGGACGATGAGAATGTGCGCCGGACCGTCAACGCCATCCTGGAGAACTCACGTCAGGCCGATTCACTCGTCGTCTGCGTTGGTGCCCAGGCGTCCAGGGGGGCGGGCGTGCCAGACCTGCGGAGCTTGCTGCGCGAGCAGAAGCGGACGGTCTCCGACCTCGAAGGGGTCACTGACCGCACTAGTCTGTCCCCGGCACTGGAGGACGCAGATCTCAGCGAACTGACCGAACTGGTCCAGAGCCGCCTCAGTCGTGACGAGTTGATCCGCCTATTCGTCGAGGCGTCGTCGCGCGGCACTGGTCCCACGTCGATCCACAGAGAGGTGGCAGCGCTCGCGCCGCGCGCGATAGTGACCACTAACTTTGACTCGCTTCTGGAGCAGGCCCTCCGTGAGAATGGCCGTACGCCCAGGGTTTTCACCACGCGGTCCGAAGCGTCGCTAGAGAATAATACCGTGCCAGTGTTCAAGCTGCACGGTTCGATCGATGATCTCTCAACCCTGGTACTCACCGGCTCCGACGAAGTCGCTGCGGCGGAGCAGAATACGTCCGAAGACTCGCTTCTGCGACCGATCTTCGCAACGAGCCTGGTTATTGCGGTGGGGTTCCCCGTCGGAAGCAAGGAACTGGGTGCCCTGTACGAAAGATTTGGTGGGGCCGGAGGTCCGCGCGATTGGTTCGTGCTAGCCACCGACGGGGACCCGGTGGCCCAAGCGCTTTGGCGAAGCCGGGGAGTCCACGTACTGAGAGTCAGAGAGAGTGAGGTTCCCGCCGTCCTGAATGCGCTCCGTCATCGGGTGCGGCGCACAGCTGGCGCGTTGCCCGCACGAGACCGCCACCGGGTGTTCATCAGCACGTCGAGAGAGGAGCTGAACCTCGCACTGGCGGTCCAGCAGTTTCTCCGAGCGTTGGGACTACGCGTTGTCATCTGGACTGATGTGCCGGCGTACGGAAGAACCATATTCGAGAAGTTCGACGAACTGGTCGCGTCGGCCGAGGCTGCTGTTGTGGTCATCGGCCCAGAGAGCCAAGAACCCGGTGCGTCAACCAGAACACACCAAAACGTCCTATTCGAGCTGGGGTATCTGATGGGCAAGCTCGGCAGGGACCGGGTCATGGTTATCGCCACCAAGGCGGCCGAAGTGCCATCGGATCTCGCCGGCACGACCTTCCTTGTGGCCGATCCGCAACGGGAGGGGATGTTACAGGCAAACCTTCGGACGTGGGCAACAACGTCGGGCCTAAGCAAGTGACCATAAGAAGTGTCACGATTCACATGGCGCATTTCCAGTAGCAGGGCCACAAACTGCGATCCGAAAGCGTGCCTTTCAAATGGTCACGTGCTTAGACAGCGCCAATAGGTGACGTGATGCGACGGGTCGTGAAACAGGCCGGATCCAGACTCCAGCAGTATGTTCGTGCAGCGAGGACCGGCCTGCTAAAGGGTCCTCGGAGCGCTACGCTGGCTGGCAGCCCGGTGCTGCGATCGGCGGCCTTTCTCCTCATCGCGTCGGTGTCGCTTCTGCTCGCGCAGCTGCTTTTCCTGGTTTCGCGGCTGTGGTTGGTCATCGGTCAAACTCGTGCTCTTAGGCATCGGGCGGCTACTCAGCCTGGAAGACCGCTCACGAGCGATGAATTTCACGCTCTCGCGTTCGGTGTTGGAGTGGCCGTTGTCGCACCGGGCGGATACTGGCTGGCCCTGCCCGTATGACCTTGGCCGTGGGGGCGTCTTCTGGAGTTCCCCATCCACACCCGATCCAGTTGACGTCCTTCGGACTCATCTCGTTTTCGATCAGCAGTACGCGGGCTTGCAGCGCCTTTCTTCGCCACCACTCTCAAATGTGCCTTCTTTACGGCTTGCATCAGGGCGTCGGCCTGCGCGACCGTACTGATGCGAATGGCCCGCTGCCACGAGTGATCGACGACGGCGCCGCCTTCGTGGCCCACAACCGTCGACTCGTTCCCCGGATGGAGGGGATTAGCCGCGTTGATGTACCCGAGTATCCTGACTTCAGCGTCCGTGAGGCAATCGCCAACGCCCGCGCCCACCGCGACTGCTCGCTCGACGGAGCGAAGGTGCGCCTCTTTATCTTCGACGATCGACCTGAGATCGTGAGCCCGGGCAAGCTCCCGCCGCCGATCGCGCTGGAGCGGCTGGGTTTCGACCAATTCTCGCGCAACAAGGTCATCGCGCGGGTGCTCCTCGAACTGGGCTACATCGAGGATGGGGGCGCGGCTGCAGCTGCCCGAGCCCGAATTCCGTGAAGACGGCTTCAGCTTTGTCGTCACCTTCCGCAGCATCGCCCCGCGTGAGGGGGTCGCGCCCGCGGCGGATCCGTTCCAGTCCCTCCTGGAGCGGGGCGAGATCAACGAGCGGCAGTATCGCGGGCTGCTCTTCGTCCGAGAGCACGGTATTATCGCACGCCGGGCATACGTGGATCTCACGGGAACATCGGAGCGGACGGCGACACGTGACCTGGCTGACCTCGTTGAAAAGAACCTTCTCGAAAGCGCCGGAGGGCGAGGATCCCAGGCTGCCTACAGTCTGAAGGATCGGACAGATACGGATCAGGCCACGATCGGGCCATGATCGCGCCATGCACGGCGCGATCATGGCCCGATGATCACGCTTTCCGTCAACCAATCAACCGTCATCTTTTCCACTGACCATTGGAGAGGATCAGGTTCTCTATCATGCGCGTCTGGTCGCGCGCCCGGCAAACAAAAAAGCCGGCTCATGCAGGGATCGACGTACTTGCGCCTCCCGAATGAGCCGGTTTTTCGGTGTTCGCTACGATCCGAAAAGTCGCAACTGGCCCTTGGGCACCGCTTTCCGCTTCGGTTTCGATCGTCGAAGCAGATGGGCCAACTCGTCGAAGGTCACGACTTTACCCCCTGCAGAAGCAGTCGCGGATGAGGTGGGCGCGGTCGAGGACGCGAACAGCGGCAGTTCACCGGGCGCTCCGATGGTCGCCAGTGTGGCCTGAACGGAGACGGGTATAGACTCGCGATCCGTCTCCGCCTCGCTGTCCCAGCCATCCCCAACCAGGAGGTCATCTGCCTCGTCTTCGCTCCGCCGAGCCTCGCCGAAGAGCGCCTCCAGCGATTGCCGCTGGTCTTCGGCACCAGCCGGCTCGGCCAACCGGCGAGCGAGCGCGAAGAATACGTCGCCACCATCTCCACCCAGCGCGGCTAACCCCTCCTCGGGGAGTTCTCCTTCGACCATCAGGGAAGCCCGCGTCTTGGCGGCGACAAGCCCCAGCGCTTCGGCCTGGAGTGTTCCCTCATAGGCCAGAAACGTGACTTCGACTGGCTGGCGCTGCCCGATCCGCCAGCTTCGGCGGCTCGCCTGGCGGAGTACGTAGGTGGAATAGTCGACCTCGGCCCAGGCGATACTGGGGAAATCGACCAGATCAAGACCGGTTTGCACCAGACGGGGATTCGTGATCAGCACGTCCAGACCGCTCCGCACCCGGGCAGTGACCCACTCCTCCCGTCGCTCCGCCGAGACCGTGTCGGCCTTTAGCACGGCAACCCGGAATCCCTCTTGGTCGAGGGTCGTCGAAAGGCGGGGGGTCAGGTCGCGCAAGTTCGTATGGGTGATGTAGACGAGCAGGCGTCGGCCACGGGCGCGCTCCCGTTTGACCAACTCGATCAAGGCCCGTTCCTTCAGGTAGAGCCGGTCCTCGGGAAGCGCGGGAGCGTGGCCGAGCACCGCGTTCGTGAGCGGATCGAGGACCGTTTCCTCGCGGGTGCAGGCGTCCGGGTAGGACAGGAGCGCCTGGAGGTAGGACCCGAGTAATCGCTTCGAGCCGGCTCGGAGTGCCTGCTGGACCGCCTGGCGCAGATCGGACGCGAGCCGCCGGTACGCGCTCGCTTGGGACTGCTCGTCCGAATTGGACCCTTCCTCCAGTGGAATCAGGAGAACCCGCTCGTCGTAAGGCGGGAGATGGCGAGCCACGTCTCTTAACCGGAGAAACACCGTGTTCCCGATCAGATGAAAGAGAATCGGGGGGGTGACGCCCGGCCTTTCGACGATCCGCGTCACGTAGGTGCGCCGCTTCGACTGTCGGCCATCATCGGTGTACGCATTTGGGTCGCGCTTCGTGATGCGCTCGAGGTAGCCATACCGGGCGACCCACTTCGCCTCGTCGTCGTGGGCGAACTCGGTCCGAATGGCGGGGCTGAACCGGTAGAGCAGGTGGAAGAGGTTGGACGCGTAGCCCCCCAGCAAGGTGCCGGTCAGAACCAGCGTCTTCGCGCAGGCCTCGGCGAGGGCGGCACCCGCGAGCCCTTGTGCGGTGCCGCGACTCTTTAGCTCGTGGACTTCGTCGACGATCAGCAGGTCGAAGTAGCCCCGCAGCCGCCGAAGGACGTAATCGGCCAGCGGGACGCGATGAGGACCGGTACAATCGGCCTCCCAGAGTGCTCCGCCGCAGTTGTCGCATCGGTGCTTCTTCTCTGCGAGATCGGCATGGGTCAGGGGCACGCCTTCCTCGTCGATGATCGGTGTAAAGCACGTCGGGCAGCAGCACGCGCGGACGAGGACACCGGTGTCGTCGCGGACCACCTGACCGTCGGCGCCGCGCACGAGCCGGCTCACCGTGGCGGGACGCCAGCGATAGCCGAGCTTCGCATACTCCCGCGAGCAGACGACGAATTGGATCGAGCCACTCGGGCAGCGGGCACGCTCCAGGTCGCCGATCGTGCGGACGATGGAGATTTGGGCACTGGGAACCGTGCGCTCGATCTCCCGGTGCCATTTCCGAACCAGGTGGGGCGGGCTCATCACGAACACCTGCCGACATCCCGCCAGGTAGGCCGCCGCGGCCGCGATGAACGACTTCCCCGATCCCATCTCGCCGACGATGACCGTGCCGGGCTGTCGCTGGATCGAGAGTGCGGCAGCACGGATGGCATCTGCTTGCGCTCCGAGCGGCCGGCGCAGGAGGCGGTGGAGATCGAAGCCGCACGCCCGGCGCATCTCGTCGTCGTAGAGCGGCGGGTAGGTTTGGACCACGGCGCTCCTGATCGCACCGGCATATGATTCGAGGAATTCCGTAAGGTTCACGCGACGTTCTCCTCCGGGGTCGGCGTCGCGTTCGTGCCATCGCGGTGCTCGACGATCTCGATCGCCCCTGAGTCGAGGTCCAAGACGACGATCGACGTGCGCAGCCTCTCGCGCTGGATCTCGGTATCCTCGTCATCACTTTCGACCAGGACCATCTCTTTTCGAGTACGTCCCTTCACGAGGACGCGTCGATCGTCCTGTTGCAGCACGACGTTATTGAGCAGGCCGGCGGCGATAAGTAAGGCGAGATGGCCGCGCCGCAGAGGCATCAGGGGGCAAACGGGCTGCTCGTCGGGTGGCCAGAGTTGCTCGGCGAAGGCCGCCTGGGTCCAGACGCCGTGCCGCCGGGCTTCCTGAACGGCAAGTTTCGGATCGAAGGCGAGCGGTGCAAAGAGAATCTCGCCGCGGGGAAACGCGGGCACGCCGAGCGGCGCGTCTTCCGGTTCATTCGGCAGCGGCGGGAGGTCCGCAATGCTCCACGCCTCCAAGCGGGCTTGCGTCTCGGTGTCAAGCGTGGGCTGTGCCTTTTTCGTGGCAAGCACCACGATCTGCCCGAATGCCCCGTACTCGGGGTCGGGGAAGCGGTACGCCCGGAAGCCAGTGTAGTGCGCCGCGAGATACCGCACTGACACGGCGAGGCGCCGCTGGGGAATCAGGAACAGCAGGACACCACCCGGACCGAGCGCCCGGGAGAGGCTGGTCAGGAAAGCGTGCTCGAGGCGGCGTTTCTCGTCGTCCGAGTCGTAGGGGGCATTCAACAGGCAGAGCGAAAACGCGCCATTGGCGAAGCGGACCGTGAACGCGCTCGTCGCGAGCACGTGATCCAACCGCGTCCGACACTGTTCGGCGCGCTCCTCGTTGATCTCGATACCGTAGCTCTCCGCGCCAAGCATGTGTGCGAACGCGGCTAACGGCTTGCCGTTACCAGCGCAGGGATCCAGCACCCGGATCACCCGTTTGCCAGTGTCGTTCGCAGGAACCACGAGCTTGGACAGGGCCGCGACGACGCGTGGCGGGGTCGGAAAGAAGCCGGCGACGGCCTGACTAGCGAGTCGCGCCATCACGCGACTCCATCGTTCGAGCCGGCACCGTCAGCGTTCGCTCCCGAATGGCTGCCGAGATGTCGTCGGCGAGCGCATCCGGGTTTGGCAGACAGCGATAGGCCAGGATGCCCTCCGCTTCCAGAGGGACCGCTTCGCCGGACTGGAGGGCACGCTGCCAGAGCCAATCACGCCAGCTCGAGTGAAGCGGGAGATCCACGCGACGGTCGAGAAATCGGAAGTGGATCACCGGCGCTTCCTCTGCGGACCGTGGCAGGAGCAGGAAATCGTCGCGAGATGCCTGGTACCGCGCGACCTCGGGGAGCAGCACGAGCTGGTGACCGGCCGCGGCGGGAAGGCTGGCCGAATAGGAGCGCCAGCCACGCGGTCCCTCTGGTGCAAGGGAGCAGAAGCGGACCTGGCCCAACGCCTCGCGACTGACCGTCACGAGCTCTCCTTTAAGAAGGCGCGCCCAGATCGCTTTGAGTGCCTGATGAGGACCGAGGAGCGAGAGGAACCAGAGCCGCATGCGTCCAGCAGACGGATCCGTATCGGGCTCCCAGACGAAAGCGTCCGCGGAGACGGTGAATCCACCGGCTTGGACCAAAGCGATAGATCGGCTACTAGCCATATTGGACAGACACCGGGCGATGCTGCGAAGATCCCAAACGTGTTCTCATCAGCCACCTCCATATCGTCGAAAGGAAAGGTTCCACGCTTTCCGAGCGAGAGGAAGCGCGTGGCGATGGCCGGGCATTACGCCGAGTGGGACGGTGGTGCAACAGCGTTGACGTGTAGCCCGACGAGGCTGGCGACCGTCTTCGGATCGGCCGCGACACAGCGCAAGGTGCCGTCGTCGAGGTCGAAGTAGGAGGCCATCCACTGGCAGGTACCGTCGAGCAGTTTCTCGATATAACTGCCGGCGATTGCTGCCACGATCTGATTGATGGTCCGACCTTGATCGCCAGTCGCGACGGCTTCGGTGCAGTCGGTCGCGGGGACCGGCTCCGGAGGGGCGTCGAGCAGGTCCGGTCGCTGGAGGCTCGGCGCCGGTAGCGCCCGACACAGCCCGAGGTGCGGCACGAAGGCGCCGCGGAGGGATTCTGCCCGGGTCGCGTTCCCGAGCAGCACCTGCCCGGCATTGCGTCCGTTCCCACAGTCTAACCACCAGCTGGTTTGGTCCGAATGGAGTGAGCCGTAGCTCGCCGGATGTGCGTCAAGCGTGGAAGCGAGGGCGCGTCGGGCCGCGGCATTATCGACACAGCCAACCATCAGTTTCAGTCGGCTTGCCGAGCGGCCAAACACTTGGGCGTGGAGCTCTCGATCGTAGGGCAATACCGAATAGCCGATCTCCCGGCCGAAACGCCGCGTGAGTCGCTCGGCAAGCACCTCAGCCTTAAAGCGACCGACATCATTTCGGTCGAAAGCCTGACGCGCAACGTTGTGCGCCTCGATTCGATCCATGTCGATGAGAAAGAGCTGGGCGCTGCGCCCAATCAGCAGGCGACAGATCGCCTCGGCCAGGAATCCTCCGGTCCCGCCACAGCCGACGAGAACAATCGTCGCGTCCTGGTCGATGCGCCGGACATAGCGACCGTCCAGGATCGGACCGGCATCAATGCGGTAGCTCATCGTCCTTCCGCGCCTCTCTTGGTTGGTCGAAAGACACGTCGCGAAAGCGATCGCGACCGCCGTCAAAGACCGACTCCCACGGCACTGGCAAGGAGTAACCGTAGGCGCCGACCCGCAGAGCGACTTCCGGCTGGGGCGAGTCGAGACGCCCAACCACCCCATAGAGACAGAGCCGCTGCTCGTCCGCATCGTCGGTGGAGCTGAAGTAGGCTCGGTAGCGATGATGGGAATGGATCTCAAGCACGGAATCGCTGATCGGCCGATAGGAAATGTTATCCCGGTCGACGATCTGATGGGGAACGACGAGGCGATAACCACCGTTTCCCCCCTCAGTGACGGCGCACAGCACCTCGCGCTCGTGATGAGCGCAAGCATACGCCAGCGTGATGATCTTTTCCCAGAGCAGCGCCGGCAATCGACCCTGCTTCAGAACGCAGGCGGGATAGAGCGGCGGGAGGCCTCGTACGGTGCAGCGTGCCGCCGGGACGCGTACGCTGAGGAGGTGATTTTCGGTGACGAGGTAGAGTCCGTCGCCTGCCAGAACGTAATCGTAGGCGAGCCCGCGGCGCGAGGGGAGGCTGTCGCGGGCGACGAGGTAGTCGACCAGAGCCATTTACACGCCGATCCGGAACGCGTCGCTGACCCGACACTGCGGAACGAGGTCGTCGACGGGATAGGTCGTGGCGCCCTTGAGTTCGGCCCAGAGTTGGCCAATGTCGTCGGGATGGGCACGCGACTTATTGCGACCAGTATCAGCCGTCGCCGAGAAGAAACTTTCAAAGAACGCCTCCGGAACCTTCACGGGATCGCTCGGAAAGGCGTGTGTCCCCGGACAGACCCGGCCCGAATCGAACACGTTGTAGGCTGGACAGTGGAAAAGCTGATCGTCCGGCGAACGCGGGCGGTCCAGTGCCGCGAAAACGTAAGGCGCCTGCCGCCCCGGCATGGCGAGGAAGACCAGGCCGGGCATCGGCAAACGGAGGCGACGAGGCTTTGCGTCGTAGCGGTCCCGCAATCGGACCGGCCAGATCCGCGGCGCGCGCCAAACGGCGACCCTCGCGCCAGTCGACGTCCGGGACCACCAGAGCGTGTCTGGCGGGAGGATCCCCGTCGACAGGTCGAGCTCGCGGGCGAGCGCGTGGGCCACGTCGAGCGCGGAGACGAGCCGAGTGCGCACGGTACTACCCGCGTAGTCGTGCAGGATGACTGATTCGCGATGAAAGTTAAGGCGCAACCGGAGAGGGTCCTCCTCCACATCGGTCTCAGGCGGCAGCGCCCGGCGATAAGGCGACATCGCGAGCATCGTCGTGGTCGATCGGCGTGAGGCCGTTTTCGGTGATCTCGAAGTCATAGAATCTCCGTTCATGCAGGTACGCCGCGTGGGGATCGCGACCGAACGCGGCGTCCAGGAGGCGGGTGAAGTGGATCGGAGGATCGGCCTCGAGCCAGGCGGTAAGGGCGCTTATCCGATCGAGGATCGTCTTCGCTCGCTGCCACTGCTCGGTCAGGTCCCGAACGACCTCGGGGGTCCACTCGGCATCGACGATCTCAGTCTCGTCGTCGACGTCGAGGAACACTGTTCCCGTCTCACCCCAGAGCCAACCGGCAAAGTCGGCCGCTGCGGCCCAGGAAGTTCCGTCCAGCCACTCATGCAGCTCGGTTGGCGTGAAGCCACGCTCGGGAATGTCCCGAAAGATGTCACGGGGAACGTGGGACTCCGCCGCGTCGAGGATCGGGATTCGCAGACCGTCCTCATCAAAGGGAAAGGCGCAGAGGGCCATGAGGAGCAGCTCGCCGAGAGGCACATCTAGCGCGTGAAAGCGCTCGTAGTCCCAGGCGTTGCGGACAAATGGGATACCGCAGACAACCAGCTCGTATTCGTCGAGTTCGTAAAGCGGAAAGAACTCGGTTTCCACGCGGCGCAAGAAAGCCCAGATGCGGGCGTTCTCTCGCCTTCCACCCGTGTCACGTGCCTGCCAGATTTCGGCCTCGGCTTCGGGAATGATCTCACGCACGATCGTTCGAAAAGCGAGAACGATCTCGTGGCGTTCGAGGAGGGCCGCGACGGACGTCGGGGCGACCGGCGTCCGTCGCAGAGACTTCCCGAGCGCCTGAAGGCTCGGGATCACCGGGCGGGAAGCTTCGCCAACGCCTCCGTCGCCTGGCGGGTGGCTCGGACGTAGCCTTCCACCTCGGCCAGCGCCAGATTCACTTCGGGCTGACGCAATGCCGCGGCTTCGACGTCGATCTCGCCGCGTTCATCGACGAGTTCCACCGCCAGCTCGAAGATTCGCAACCGCTTCACCGGCACCCCTCGGAGGATTGTCACGACGTCGGGATTCCTTCGCTTACCCTTCGTACCAATCCGCTTGCTGAAGGTGAAGACAGTGTCCTCGCCCCGCTTCTCCTCGCGGGTCTCGGCATTGGCCAGCTCCGGGAAAAACTCAGCAAATTGGCAGCGGACGTCCTCGACCGAGAGCTTCGGATCCGGATCCGGGAACTGGCGGCTATCGTACACGAAAATGCGTGCCATGGCGGTATACCTCCACAGGGTGGACTATCCAAACAGCGAGAGCTGTCCCGACGATTGCTTGGCCGCGCTGGACGAATCCTCGGACCTGGGTCGAAGCGAGGACGAATCAGGGCGCGGTGCTGATCCCGAATTGTCGATTGGAGTGGTTGGCTTGGCGACGGACTTTGGCGTCGAAGGCGGCTTAACGGTCGGATAGAGCGGCTGAACGTTCCAGACGGTCTCGGCTTCGCTCACCAGCGCAAGAATCGCGTCGAGAACGGTAGGCAGGTCGGGAGAGTCGAGAGTTCTGAACAGCGGATCGCAGAGCGGGGAGCCAACGACCACGATCGCGTGGTAGTGACGCTCGCCCGATGGCTCCAGCGTCACGACAAGCTTGAGATGACGGCGTGGCTGACCGGAGCTCGCCGGTCCGGTGACGCCAGGAGCAGAGGCGGTGGCTGGTGCTGAGTCGGGCGCGGTGGTGTCTGGTGATGGTTTCGATGGAGGGCCAGTTGGAATACACCCACAGCCCTTATCGGCAACCTCCATCTCTGACCTCCACATCCAACGTTTCGGCGCGTTTCTCAGCTAGACTTTATCCATTTAGCGGGTGGTCGACCGAGTAGTCGACAGAATCTGAGGGGCAGAGTAAGGTCATCACACCTGACTTGCCGGAAAGGTGGCGATGATGCTTACCCTGCCCCACGCGATGATAACGGTGTTGGCGCCGTTTGCGCCAGTGTTCCAGAAGCGGGTGTTTGAGCGCGTGAAACTGCTCGTTGTGGGCGCCCTGTTGGTCCCCGGTCAACGCACGGTCGCTTCGGTCTTGCGGGTGATGGGCCACGCCGACGATGTCCACTTCCAGAACTACCATCGGGTGTTGAATCGGGATCACTGGTCCAGCCGCACCGTGAGCAAAATCCTCTTGGGCGTGCTCATCGACGCCTTCGTCGCGCCCGAGGCGCCGATCCTCGTCGGGATCGACGAGCACCTGGAGCGCCGTCGGGGCGCCAAGATCGCGGCCAAGGGTATCTATCGGGATCCGGTGCGCTCCAGCAAAGAGTTCTTCGTGAAGACCTGCGGGTTGCGCTGGATCTCCATGCAGCTCTTGGTGGCGATTCCCTGGGCCGGTCAGGTCTGGGCCTTGCCTTTCTTGACCGTCCTGGCTCCCTCGGAGCGCTACCACCAGAAGCGCGGCCTGCGCCACAAGACGATCGCCGATTGGGGACGCCAGATGCTCCTCCAACTGCGTCGCTGGCTCCCCAAACGCGCGATCGTCGCGGTCGCCGACAACGCCTACGCCGCTCTGGATTTGCTCGGACGCTGTCAACGCTTGACCCCGCCGATCACCGTGGTAACCCGTTTGCGGCTGGATGCCGCGCTCTACGATCCTCCCCCGGAACGGACGGCCACGACCCGGGGACGTCCGCGCAAGAAAGGGACGCGTCAGCCGACCTTGCAGGCGCGATTGAGGGATCCCGCGACGCAGTGGCAGGAGTTGAATGTGCGCTGGTACGGGGGAACCGAGCGTGCGATCGCGGTAGCCACCGGGACGGCCCTGTGGTGGCACAAAGGGAGGGCGCCGGTCGCGTTGCGCTGGGTCTTGATCCGTGACCCGGAGGGGAGGTTCGATCCCCAAGCCTTGCTTTGCACCGATCAGAGCGTCACGGCCCAACAGATCGTCGAGTGGTTCGTCTTGCGCTGGCAATTGGAAGTCACCTTTCACGAAGCGCGGACCCACCTGGGAGTGGAAACCCAACGCCAATGGTCGGACTTGGCCATCGCGCGCACCACCCCGGCGCTCTTGGGCTTGTTCTCTCTGGTGACCTTGGCGGCGAATCAGTTGCGCGACGCGGACGCTTTCCCGACCCGGCGCGCGGCCTGGTACGACAAGGCCGTCCCGACCTTCGCCGATACCATCGCCCTGGTCCGTCAGCATCTGTGGCCCTCCGCCTTTTCCGACTGGTCCGACCAGCAAACCGACATGATCAAAATCCCGCGTGCGGTCTTCGACCGTTTCGCTTCAACGCTCGCCTACGCTGCCTGACTGACTGCTAAATTGGATAAAGTCTAGCTCAGGCATGTGGTCGTTCATCGTTTATGTTGCGATTGTCAATGCCATACTCTTCCTGACGCTTCCCCGTCACGCAGCGGCCGGCCGTCGAACCAGCGACGGATCCGCCAGCGGCATGATCACGACGAGGTCAGCGGCCTCTTCGCGGCCCACCTCGCGGAGAACGATCGGCGTCTGCGGGCTTGACCAGGAAAGTCGAATGTGCGACGCCGCAACCGTGTCGACGACGTCGGCGAGCAGACGCGTATTGACCGCGACGGCCTGGGGGTCGCCCTCCATTTCCGCGGGAAGGTCGGCCTCAGCGTCGCCGGTCTCGTCGCCCCGAGCACGGAGGTGCAGGCGACCGGGCGCCGAATCGAGAACGACCGGTCGCGCGTCACCACTCCCGCCGAAGAGACCCACGACCCGGATCGCCTGCCGGAAGCTCGTGGTCTCGATCGTCACGTGAGTCTTGCCGTCCTGAGGGATGACGCGCTCGACGTCCGGGAAGCGCCCTTCGATCAATCGGGCGAAGAGCGTCGTCTCACCGATGATGAAATATGCCCCGCGACTTTCCGCGGTCGGAACCAGGCGAACGCACTCAGCATCGCCGAGGACTCGTCCCAACTCGGTCACGACCCTGGCCGGAACGAGGAGTTGCTGAGAGGAGGCGTTGACTCCGGCAATGCGCGCACGGGCGAGGCGGAAACCGTCGGCGGCGGCGAGGGTCAATCCGTCTTGCCCGAAATCGAAGAGGACGGCGGTCAGGATCGGCCGGGTGTCGTCGCGGGCCGCGGCGAAGGCGACACGGGCGATGGCCTCCCGCAGGCGGGTCGCCTCGAGGGGGAGAGCGCGCGTTGTGTCGGGAGGCGGAAGGACGGGAAACTCGGCGGCATCCATGGTCGCGATATTGGCGACGAAACGGCCAGAGGACAGACGCAAGCGATGGCCCTCCGGGTTCAATGTTAGACGCACCGGCTCGGTGGAGAGTTGGGCAACGTATTCACTCAATAGCCGCGCGGGTACGCAAACCGCGCCCCGATCGCTTACATTTGCAACGGCGGAGGTCATCATTCCCAGTTCGATGTCCGTCGTGGCGAGGACCAGACGATTGGGTTGGGCATCCAGCCGGACCGTCTGAAGGATGGGAAGAGACGAGCGCGCCGGCGTCGCCCGGCTGACGAGACGCAACGCCCGGGCGAGGGTGGACTGATCGACCGTTATATCCATGAGCAATCTCCTGTGAAGGGCAACATTCGAACGGAACCGAGGTGCCCGGAATCGCGCGTGATAGCGCGAAAGCTGGATAGCAGGAGTAGTCAGACCGCACTCAGTCAACATCAGTCAAGGAGTATGGTGACATGCCAATCGATCTGTTCGCGGGGATACCGGTTACCGATTATGCGGCGGCCCTGAAGTGGTACGAACGACTGTTCGGCTCGCCGCCGTCGTTCCTCCCAAACGATAGCGAGGCGGTGTGGGAGATCGCCGAGCACCGGTTCGTCTTCATCGAGCAGCGGCCCGAGCACGCCGGGCATGCCAGGCACCTCGCCTTCGTCGACGACCTCGACGCCCTCGTCGCGCAGATCGACGAGCGGGGACTTGTCCCCGCCGAGCGGGAAACTTACGCGAACGGTGTCCGCAAGGCCGCGTACCGAGACTCCGATGGCAACGAATTCGGCTTCGGCGGCGCTTCTCCCCGGATCAGAGAGTAGGCGTCTCTTCCGCGTCGCCTCGGAGAAACTGTCCGGGGCTGGAGATGATGCGTTGGTTCCGCGACCCGCGCCACTCGCCGGCTCGGTCGGCGAGCGACGCGACGAATGGACCGTCGACGAGGAGATCCGTCAGGTGCAGCGCTTCGTGGACCGCTGGGTCCGACCGACGGACGAGAGCCTCCAGGGTGTAGCCACTATAGACGACGACGTGCAACCCACGGTTCTTGAGGGCGCGCAGGAGGGCGACAAGTCCAAGAGGCTGGGCCATCGGCTCGCCGCCCAGGATCGTGATGCCATCGCGCGGCTCGCCAACCGGATCGAGCAATTCTTCGAGGATCTGATCCACGCTCAGAGTCACACCACGGGAAGGATCATGGGTCCAGAAAACGGAGCAACCGCTGCACCGAATGGGGCAGCCCTGGACCTGGACGACGCTCCGCCGTCCCGGGCCTTCAACGACGGATCCGTGATAGATCCGAGCGATGCGGAGGGTCGGCCCGAAGACCGCTTGAGGTCGTGGTAATACGGCAGTGGTGAGCGGGCGGGCGCAATCGATTGATCGGGCCGGCGGGAGAAGATCGGCAGCGAGTATGGCAACTTCCTTCGCAGAAAGCCCCTCGACGGTGAGATTCCCGTTGGTTGGATCGAGGATCCAGGTGAGCTCGCTCATCGGTTCCCTTTTGGACGAACGTGCGGACGGACTTCGGTTCGAAGGGAGTATTCCGGTGTGTTCTGGTCGACGCGCGGCGTGCCGAGGAGTTCCTCGACGAGCTTGGCGACGTCCTGGCACGCGGAGCCGCGGATCCCCTTGACGTGCAGCTCAAGCTGGCCGGTCGCCGGGTCGATCGTGAAGTCGATTTCGGGCATCAGTAGCGCACCTTGATCTTGATCAGGCTGCCCTCGACCGTGCGCCGAGCGGTGCCGTGGACACGCTTTCGCACCTCCTCGATAATCCGCTCGCTGTAGGCGGTACGGAGCTTCACCAGGAACTGCCCCTGATGGAGCGTCCGCTGATCGTACACCGAAACGATCGGGATGTAGCCTTGCTCGGTTCGAGTGAACCCGAGGTCGTTGGATGCGGCGCCGACGTACTGGCGACGAACGACGATCTCGGCGGTCTCGGGGCGGCGGTCACCCAGGTAGCCGAACAGGGAGAGTGCCTCCCCCTGTTCGGCATCGGGGTACCCCACATCGGCGAGTGCGGCAAGCAAGAGCCGCCGGTCTTTGAACACGACGTCAGTGAAGATGAGGTACTTCGACACGCAAATAATCTCCTTACTTCAATGCATTGACGACGGAGTGAACCCGACATATCCGCTCCTCGACGAGACGAGTCGAACGTGGTTGGCCGCGGCGCTCATATTGGCAGCCCACGACACCCTTGGATCGAACGATTGTCATCGTGATTGCTTCTCCAACGGGGAGCTTCAGAACTCGAGGCGCCTCTCGCCTGTCATCGCTTCACTCCGCACGGCGTCGATCGCCAGGTGCTCGCGGGCCCAGCGACGAATCTCCTCGATCTCTTCGCGCTTGACCTCCGACGTCGGACGAATCGCGCGGATCCGATTGATGACGTCGGTTGTCGTCAGTTCGCGCAGCCCATCCATGAAGGAATCGAGCAGCGCTCCCTTCACCGCGGCTTCGATCTCGGCTCCCGAGAAACCTTCCGAGGCCTGGGCGAGCTGTTCGAGGTCGAAGGACTGGGGATCACGCCCACGCTTCGCCATGTGAACCCGGAAGATCGCTGCCCGATCCGCGGAGGTCGGTAAATCGACGAAGACGATCTGGCTGAAGCGCCCCTGGCGAATCTGTTCGGGTGCGAGCTGGCGCACGTCGTTGGCGGTGGCGATAACGAAGACCTCCTGTTGCTCCTGCATCCAGTTCAGCAGATGGGCGATCGTCCGTGCCGTCTCGCCGGCATCCGACCGGGCCGAGGACTGCAAGCCACCGACTCCCTTTTCGAACTCGCTAATTCCCAAGATCCCCTTGAGTGTCGTCGCGATCGCTAACGCCCGCTTGATCGACATCGCCGCCGAGCCGATCACGCCGCCGCCTTCTCCCATCACCGCCCCCATATCCAAGTCAAGCAACGGCCGACCGAGGATCGAGGATGCGATGCGCTTCGTGAGGTCCTTGCCCGTTCCAGGAAGCCCGACCAGCAGGAGGCCCTTCATCGGCTCGACGCCGTAGGAACGGGCGGTGGGGGTGAAGGTGACCGCGGCCTCCTGCAGCAAGGCTCGCACATTCGCATAGCCGCCGAGATGGTCCACGGACTCCGGATGGCTGTAGGTGAGCGCACCACTCTGACGGATCACGTCCCGCTTCTCGTCGAGGACAAGGGGGATCGCCGCGGGACCGATGCCACGGCCAGCGATCGCCGCCTTGGCGATCGCATTCTCGATCTCGGCCTCGGTGAGTCCCAGGAGCGCCTGGACGAGTTGCTCACGGGTCCGCTCGTCGACCTGGAGGCGCACGTCTGGATGTTCCGCGAGGCGCGCCAGTTCGACGTCGAGGACCTTCGCGACCTCGTATTCGTCTGGCAACAATAGGTCGACGATCTTCACCTCTTTCACCAGGGCGGGGATGTCCGGGAAACTGGGTCCGACGAGAAAGACGGTGATCGGCCGCGATTTTATCGCCCAGGCGAGCTCGCGGAGCCGACGCACGAGCTGCGGCTCTTCCTGGCCGAAGGGTGTCAGATAGGGAGCGTAGTCAGCCAGGACGTACAGACCCCGCTCGGCCTGGGCGATATGATCGAGGACTGAGAACGGATCCTCGGTATCCGGGATAGTTCGATCGCTTGCGCCGAGGCCCGGTCCGGCGACCTGGCGGAGGCCCTGTGTCCGCGACCACCAGAACAACCCCTTCGCCTTATGACGGTCGAGATGGGTCACGGCGAGCATCAGGCGACGGAAGCGCAGCTCCTCGAACGTGCTGACGGCGACGAGCGGGTAGCGCGCGCGGATCAAGATGTCGATTTCGCGTACCAACGCGTCAAGGGCGGATGGATCGGCTAGCTGGTTTGTTGTCATCGCGTCTCCCGTTGATTGTGAGAGCCGCTGCTGACAACGGCTCTCACGCATTTGAGATGTCGGGTTAGAGCTCGAGCGCGCCCATGCGGTGCGGCTCGGTCAGGCTGCGAGCATCGGCGTAGCAGAACTCGATGATGTCGCCCAGGACCTGGTCGATGGCCCCCGAGGTCCCCTTCGGGTCTCGCTTCTTTTTGGCCGCTGGACGGCTCGCCAGACCTTCCAGCTCGGCGATCAGTGACTCCAGTTGACGATCCGATTGCCAGTTCATGAGACGGAACCAACGGGCCAGGTCACGAGCCCGTTTCGCTGAGCTGCCCGGGAGGTACTGATGCTTCTGGAGGGACGCGCGAATTGCCGTTGCCGCCTCGAAGACGGCGGCATGGAGCTGCTTGGCGCCTTCTTCGAGCGGGCTGAGCGCCTCCTGCAGTTGTTCCTTGGCCGCCTCGATCTTCAGTTGGCGCAACCGTTCCTTCACCTCGGACTCGCGCCGGCGCTCTTCCTCCTCGGCTTGCAGGCGACGCCGAATGCGCTCCTCCTCGGCCCAGAGCTCTTCCTGGATCAGCCGTGCCTTCGCCACATGGCGGTGCTGTGCCAACCGCAGGTCGGCCTCGGCCGTTTCGAACTTCTGCAGCTCCTCTCGTGCCTTGCGCTGCTCGGCGATCATCTCGCTTCCGAGCAAGATCACGCCGACGCTGTAGCGTAGGACGAGGCGATCACGGAGATGCTCGCGACTAGGCATCGCCGCGAGCACGCCCCGAACGACCACGTCGTTGAAGCCTTCCGGAATGACGTGACCGGTCGCTTCGAGGCGCCGTGCCGAGTCGATTGCGAGCTGGAGGAACGTCGCGACGACCTCTTCCCGGAGCGCGTCGTAGTCGGCAAGGGCAATGTCCTTCGCTGCGTCGAGCGCTGATTGGGCGGCGCGGAACTCCCGGTCGAAGGTATCGAACGCCTGCCACGGCACCCAGCGGTAGCTTGGCGACTCGAAGAGCGTTTCCGTGAGCGTGAAGTGATAGGAGTAGCGATGGAGTGCGGTGTGGGCATGGGCGGCAGGACGCAGGAGCGGAAGGCGATAGCGGTCGGGCAGGAGGCCGCAACGCGGCGGGCGGAAGGAGACGCCGGAGCCGCGCGGGAGGCTGATGCCGAGTGCCTGCCAATCGAGGCGACGGTCGAGGATGCCAAAGCCGCTGGCATCCACATTGACGAACGCTCCCTCCTCGTCGAGGGCGGAAAGATCGAACGGGAGGCGCTCGATCTCGGTGGCCTCCCGACCAGCCCGGTTCGCGGCGTGCTGAACTCGCGCCTCGAGACGGTTCGTGGGTGTCCTCTCAGGTGCGGCGTCTGTATAGGTTACGGTATCGACCATAGGTCGTCCCTCCTGAATGAAATCGAACGATGCGGGCGGTGCGATCGTCAGCGTCGGTCCGCACTCGTAGTCGTGGGCCGACTTGGCACGTAGAGACCGCGCTCGCGGAGACTGACGTAGCCGTCACGACCAATCACCAGATGGTCGAGGACGTCGATGCCGAGGAGGTCACCCGCACGGCCGGCCTCGGCGGTGAGACGAACGTCGTCCGACGACGGCGTCGGGTCGCCCGAAGGGTGGTTGTGGACGAGGACGATCGCCGCGGCGCCCAGGCGGACCGCTTCGCGGAAGCAGTCGGCAAGGCGGATCACCGTGGCGTTCAGCCCACCCTGATAAACAAGCTCCGTGGCGAGAACCCGATTTTTCGTATCCAGACAGACGATCCGGAGTTGCTCCTGGGCAAGGTCAGCCAGCTCGGTGGTCAGGTACGACGCGACGTCGGCAGGACCGTGAACCTTCCATCCGTCCCTGGCGGCGCCGAGGAGGGCCACTTCTGAGGTCGAGGCGAGCTCAGCGAGCAGCCGCAAGTTCTCACGGATGAGGTGCATGAGCGCGGCGGAACGGGGAGCCAGGAAGCTGACCTGACGGGCGTCGTCGCTTCCTTTCACGCCGCAGTAGGCTCTGACACGACGTCCCAGGCAACCGGCGTGTGATAGCGGTCGTAGAGCCGATGGTCGAGGCGTTCGCGAAAGCGCACGGCCTGGTCCGGATCCGCTTGATCGTAGAGATCGTGGACACGGCGCGCCAGCGCATCGAACTCCTGGCGATCGTAGAACTGACCGACGTGGGAAGCGAAGGTCCGAGCGAGGCTCGCCGGGGGAGTTGCCTGGACGGCAAGGTCCCAGCGCAAGCGGGTGGGTAGACTGTCCGAAAGCTTGATCATCATACGTCTCCTGAACCGACTCGCCGGGAGAGGCCGAAGACGCCTCTCCCGGCATCGGCGACGACGGATCACGCCGCCCGGGGGGTGCGATCAGGGCTCAAGGCAGACCGGCCCCGATACACCGAAAACAAGCGGAGGCGCGGCGAGGTCAGGCTGGCGACGAGGGCGAGCTCGGAGACGAGAGCGCCACCGGTGGCGTCGCGCTCCGGCAAATGGAGGACGCAGAGCAAGCGCCCACGTGCCACGCATAGTCGAAGTGGCATGCGCGCTACCGGCTTGCGTGATCGTCGGCAGGAGACGTCGTCACGTCACCCTCGGTGTTCGGCTTACGGTCGAGTGCCTCGACCTCGCTCGCGATGATCTCCGTCACGCGATGTGTCTGGCCGTTCCGCCCTTCCCAGGAGCGATAGGTGATGCGTCCAACCACGCAGACCAGACGGCCCCGGTCGAGATGCTCGCCGGCGAATTCGGCAACCCTGCCGAAACAGACCACTTGATGCCAGTCGGTCTCCGACTGGCCACCGGCGCGCACCGGCCGGTCGGTCGCAAGACTAAAGCGAGTGACCGCTTGTCCCTCGGGGGTGTAGCGCATCTCGGGAGTTCTGCCGATTCGGCCGACGAGAACGACGCGATTCACGGATCCCACGTCAATCTCCTATCTCCTATGTGGCCCCTATTCAGATCCAGTGCTCGCTGCATCGCGAACTGGCGGTGGGCTCGTGTATCTTTCGTCGCGTCACGCCTGACCTTCTGACGTCGGCTGTTTCAGGAGGAAGAGGCGATCGGCCAGTTCGTCGAGGTGCTCGGCGTTGACTTCCGGTTCGGCCAGAAGCACGACGACGTCCCGATCGCCCAGCAAGAGGGCATGTCCGACTTCGAGCGCCCAGAGGAGTGCTGATCGGTCAGACTCGGAGAGCTCGAGGCTCAGATCGGTGAATCGACTCGGTGGTTTCGGCACGGCGGGATCCTGAAGCTCAGGCCGCGAGCGGCGTGATATCGAGCGCACGGACGAGGATCTCCCGCCCGTTCTGGCGCACCGCGAGGTCGGCGACATCCTTGACCCCAGGGAGGCTGACCGGAATGGCGCGGTCACCGAGATGATCGGCGAGACGCCGCGACGCGTCGCGCCCGGCCGGATCGTTGTCGAGGGCGAGATAGATTCGCCTGAATCGCTCAAGCGCGGCGAGGGTCTCGGGGCGCACCTGGGTGCCTACCAGCGCAAGCGCCGGCATTCCCCACGAACGCAGGGTCAGGAAGTCGAAGATGCCTTCCACCACCCAGACGTCGTGGTGGGAGGCAGCGAACTCCCAGCCGAACAACGGCTTGCGGCCCGGCAAGCCGAGGTATTTGGGCCGAACGTCGCGCGGGTCGATCGTCCGCCCAACCAGCCAGAGTGGCTGCCCTACCCGAATCTCCGGCGCCACGACGCGTCCGGCCAGGAACTCGCGACCGTCACGACCGAGCAGTCCGACCCTGACCGCGGCTTGCACCGGCAGACGGAGCCAACGGAGATAGGCAACCAGCTCATCGCCGGCGGCGAAACCCAGACGACATCCTTCAAACGTTGTGCGGTCGATGCCCCGACACTCGACGTACCCGAGCGCTCGGGTATCGGCCAGGAGGCGATTGTGGTAGACGTCGACCGCCGCGGCCAGGCAGGCACGCTCCGCTGAGCCGTGGACGGGTGCTGGTCGGGAACGCGGCTTTGCCGCTCGGAAGCTGCGTGGCGGAGACACGTGACACAATGTCGACGGTCCGTCGAGAAGCTCCACTGCCTCGCGGAAACTGACGCCGGCGATGCGCTCCACGAAGCGGATCACGTCGCCCCCCTCGGCGCAGCGGAAGCAATACCAGCTCTCCGTCGCGGAGTAGACGTGGAAGTTGGGACGACCGTGGTCCGGGTGGAACGGACAGCGGCCAACGAGCGCGCGACCTGACGGCCGAACGTCGATCCCAAATCGAGAGACAACCTCAGTGATCGGATGATCGCGCTTGAGAGCAGCAATATCGATTCGCTTGAACATGGATTCCTCTCCAAAGAAGTTTCAAGCGGCACGCTCGACGCTGACGAGCGGAAGGCCGCTGAGGAAGCGGGATGGACGGCGCGGTTCGAGACGTGAGCCGTGCCGTCTCTGCATGCAACAGGTCAAATAGAGGCGCTCCCGCGGGCGGGTCACCGCGACGTAGGCGACCCGGTTCTCGTCCTCCACAGATGCCTGGGCGGACGTTTGATCGGACCGTGCGCGATCGAGAGGGAGGAGTCCCTCCTCCATTCCAACGACGAAAACGACCTGCCACTCGCCGCCCTTGGCTCCATGGATCGTCGATAACACCACGCAGTCACCATCATCGGAGGATCCTCCCGAGGTTTCGTCGTCCCCCAGGTCGTCGAGCAGACTTGTCAGATCTGACGCACGCCCGACCACTTCGGTGAGCACCTCGAGGTTTGCCAGGCGCTCCGGTCCGTCCGGCTGAGCGGCAAGCCAATCACGGTATCCACTCCGCGCCAGCACCAGCGTGAGGACATCGGCCGGTGAACAATCGCGCGCTCGTGCGTGGATCTCGCCCACCAGCGCCGTCAGTTCCTCCGCGCCGCGTGCGGCCCGGACGCCATCGGATTGCGCGAGCGCGCTCAACTCGGCCAGAGTGATCGGGCTCTGTTGTTGTTTCTGGGCGATCCGACCGAGTCCCCGCGGAGGGACGTTGACGACCCGCGCAAGCGCCCCGACGTCGGATGGGTCGTGAGCAAGGCGCAGGTAAGCGATGGCATCGCGCACCTCGCGCCTGGCAAAGAGATCAGCGTGTCCACGCAGCCGGTAACGCAAGCCCCGCTCGCGAAGCGCGAGGGTGAGCTCACTGGCTTGCTGATTGGTCCGATAGAGAATCGCGACGTCGCCCGGCTGATGGATTCGAGCCTCGGCGCCCAGTCGGACGATTTCGGCGGCGACAAAGCGCGCCTCCTCGTGTTCATCCGCCGTCACGACGAGGAAACCGGGCTCACCGTCCGGGTTGTCGGTGCGGAGCGGTCGGCGATAGGGCAGCATCCGTCCCAAAGCGTTGGCGAGCTCGACGATGTGACCGGTCGAGCGAAAGTTGTTGTCCAGACTGAGGACGCGCGCCTCGGGGAAGTCCTGCAGGAATTCCTGGACAAAACGCACGTCCGCACCACGCCAGGTATAAACGGTCTGGGCCGGATCCCCGACGACGACCAGATTGCGATGCCGGGCGGCAAGAGTGCTGACAAGACGGTACTGAGCACCGCACACGTCCTGGAACTCGTCGACCAGGACGTAGCGATAGACACGCTGGAGGAAGTCCAGAGCGTCGGAATACCGCGCGAAGAGGCGGAGTGGGAGAGCGAGCATCGCGGGATAGTCCACCGCGTTGCGACGTTGGAGGACTGCCTCGTAGGCCTCGGCCAGACCCTGGACCGGTCCGGGGACTGTCGCACGGACCGGATCGTCGCCCAGACGGTACCGCTCGACGAGGCGGCTGACGTCGGCGAGCGACCATTGCTCGCTCGTGGCAAGACACTTTCGATAAAGATCGGTAAGGATCGTTCGCCCATCTCCGGCGTCGTAGACGACCGGAGGGCTCGGGCCCAGCCCGATCTCGTCGCACCACTGGCGAATGACTCGCAGCCCGAAGGAATGGAAAGTGGCAACATCGACAGCACCACCTGCGTCGCCGAGGATCGCGACGAGCCGGGCACGGATTTCGCGCGCCGCCTTGGTCCCGAAGGTCAGCGCGAGGACGCTCTTGGGGGAAATGGACCGTCCCGCGACGAGGTGGGCGATTCGCGCCGTGAGGACGGTCGTCTTCCCCGAGCCCGGGCCGGCGAGGATCAGCAGCGGGCCGTCGCCGGCCATGACGGCCTCGCACTGCTCCGGACTCAGCCCCGACAGGTCGAGCACGTCGTGGGCGTGGACCGACGAGCGGCAGTCGCGGCCGAGAACCGGCCGGCGAATAGGTCCAGAGGCACCTTAGCGGAGCGGACGGGCGCGGCGGATGCGACCATCGTCAACGGCCTCTCCCGATCGCCAGGAAGGACCCATGCCGAGGGAGCTCACGACGACGTAGGCGGTTTCGGCGCTTTCCCGGGCGAGCACAGCGCCTCGACCCGGATTTGGTGCGTAGCGAAGCGGTGCGACCAGGCCGCGGTCGCGGCAGAGGCGACTACAAGCCCGGGCCCATTCGCCGAAGACCTGTCGGGCGAGTGACGCGGGCAAGCCGGCGATGTTGAGCGCTTCCAGACGGGCGATCACACCCGCGGGATCGTGGCGGAACTCCCGCCGCGCGATCCAGAGAGCTTCTTCGGCCGTCGAAACCTTGACAGCGAGTTCGCGCTGTATGATGATCTTAGTCAAGGAAGCGATCTCAGGATTGTCGGGGTTTTCGCTGGTAACGGAGCCCAACAACTCCCGTGCTTCTTGAAACCGCCCCGCTTCGAGCGCTGACTTCGCTCGGACGAGGGCTCCGGAAAGTCGCTCAGCCTTCTCAGCTGCAGCGGCTTTCGCTTTTTCGGCTTCTTCCTGGAGTTGACGCTCAAGCAGCAGCCGCTCCAGGTCCAACTCCATCGCGAGCCGTTCGGCCTCCTCCCGCCATGCCTCGGCCCTTCTCGACGCCAGTTCTTCCGCCTTCCCCGCCGCCTCGGCGATGCGGGCGGCTTCGGTTTGGGCTTCCTCGCCGAAGGCACGCGCGATGAAGGCCTCGGCCTCCTGTAGAATCCGGCTTGCCCGCTCGCGCGCGATGTCGGCCTCCCGCTGTTGTTGAACCAGCGCATCATAGCGTTCGAGATCGCGCAGGGCGATTGCTCGCTCCTCCTGATCTTTGACGATCATCTTAGCCAGCGTGACTCCAGCCGCCTCCAGTTCCTCGACCAACCGGGTCAGGTCGAAGTGATCATCGGGTCGACTCACCAGGGAAGACGACTTGTCGATGTCTTTAGCCTTCACGGTGCTCGGAGCGTCGTCCTCCGGGAATAGATTGGCGAGTTCGGCAAAGCTCTTCACAACGATTGACTGTGCCATAAGGTACCTCCTGAAACATCTTCAAAACGTGTCGTCTTCCTCATCCAGCTGCGCGCTGATGGGGAACAGTGCCGTTAGACCGAGGCATCAACGGGTCGGACCGGAGCGATGCGAGGGGATCACTCTGAACAGGCTGGGGCGTCGCCGCGGCGACCGGGACGAGGACACCGGACTGATTCCAGTGGTCCGCAAGACTGACGCAGGCGTCGGCAAGCGCGGCGAGGATCTCGTCGATCGTACTGCGGCGCCCGTCGATCTGCAGGGCCAGGCGGACCAACGCACCGCTCGCACTACCAGTTTGGTGCCTGACGTGAAAGCAGACAGCAACCGGGTGATCAGTCGCGACGGTCTGCTGGACGATAACGGCCAACCCTACGGGGAAGTCCGGGCCAAGTGCACGATGGAGCTGGCGCAAGCATCGCCTGACCTCCCGTTCCAGGGTGCGACGCTGATTCGGATCGGTGAAGAGGACCTCGACCGGGATGGGCCGGCGGATACAGATTACCTTGCAAAAGTGACTGATCGCCCGGACGAGCGGCAAGGCCGCGGCGGCGACGGTGCGCCGAAGCCGCGTTTGACGGTTGCGGTATCTGGGCATGAAAACCTCCAGGACACAAAGAAGCCGCGTCGCCAACCCGACGCGGCTTGTGATCGAGAGAGTACGGAGAGATCAACCTTTTAACTTTGGCGAATCGCGGGTCACCACATACCTCCTTCTGGTATCAATGGATGAAGATCTCTGCGTCCGATGAACGTGTCGCAGTGAAGCTGCTCCCTTTCAGGGAGCAGCTTCACTGCCAAGGAAGAGTGCAGGCTTCAGGTGCCGGGGGTCGACAGCCGTGAAATGCAGCTAGCAGGAAGAGAAACCACACTCATGGCACTTGCGGCATCCTTCTTCCCAGATAAGCGTCGCCTGGCCACAGTGCGGGCAAATGTCGGCTAACCGGTGGAAAGTGGTTAGGTTATCCGGTGTTCCGTCGTGATTAGAGGTGGATCGAACCGTCTCACTGGAAGAGGCGACGTTCCCCGTGCCGAGCGGAGCCTGAGCGAGGTGGGAGACGAGAACTTTCGCGACCGCATCGGCGAGCGAGCGGACCCGGTCGGCGCCGAAGCCCAGAGCGTTACTCCCACCGATGCCGCTGAGTTGGTCGACCACCGCATCGATAACGTCGTGATGAGGAATCTCAGTCGGGATGCGCAAGATCAGGGAGATCAATCGCCCAATCGCCTCGGCATCCGCGGCGATGTCCGAACCAGCCCTCCCGACCGTCACAAAGACCTCGCGCACCCGGTCGTCCTCGTCGTCATTGATCGTGACGAAGGCCGTCCCCACCGGCGTTGGAACGCGGTAGGTCGCGCCGTGGAGGACTGGCGGACGGGGACGAAGTCCAGCAGTTGCTTGAGTTGTTGGTGACGGTGAGGGAATCATGCTGTCGGTATTCCCGAGGTGGGTTAAGACGGCATCACGCGAGCCGTCGCGGTAGTAGGTCACCCCCTTGCAGCCGAGGTCGTAGGCTAGGCGATAGAGCGTATCGACGTCCTTGACGGTGTGATGATTCGGTGCGTTGACGGTCTTCGAAATGCTCGCATCGGTGTACCGTTGGATGAGCGCCTGGACGCGGACGTGCTCTTCCGGTGTCAGATCAGCTGCCGTCACAAAGTGCGCTGGCTGCTCCTCATCTGGGTGTTCGTCCTGCCAGCGCTGGAAGAGCGGATGGTAAAGGACGTGCTCGCCGGTGCGGTCGCGGCGGACCGTGGCGTAGTCGAAGATCGGCTCGATACCGGAACTGACGCCAGCGAGGAGACTGGTCGTTCCGGTTGGCGCCTGGCAAAGCAAGACGGCGTTACGAATGCCGATCTGAGTGATTCTTGCCTGGATCTCCGGGGGTAGCTGCGTGATGAACGTGCCCTGCAAGTATTTGTCGTGGTCGAAGCGGGGAAATGCTCCCTTCTCGGCGGCTAGATCGCAGGAAGCATCGTAGGCGGCGTCGCGAACCGTCCGGTAGATTCGCTCGATAACTGCAAGTGCCTCATCGCTGCCGTAGCGAAGCCCCATGTTGAGTAGCACGTCGGCGAGCCCCATTGTCCCGAGCCCCGTGCGTCGAGTTCCGAGCTGAGCCTGTCGGTTCTCCTCCAGAAAGTAGTGGCCGGCGTCGATCACGTCGTCGAGGAAGCGAATCGCCACATTCGTATGCTCGGCAAGCGAGTCAAAATCAAAGGCGCCTTCGCGGGCGAAGGCCGCGAGGTTCAGTGCGCCCAGATTACAGACTCCGAATGGCGGGAGTCCTTCCTCGCCGCAGGGATTAACGCAGCGGATCGTCTCGTAGTACCAGGTGTTCGAGAGGTCGTTGTAGCGGTCCATGAAGACGACACCCGGCTCGGCCGAGGACCACGCCGACTCGCAGATGAGGTCCCAAAGGTCGCGGGCACGAATCGTCTTGTGGACTTTGCCGTCCCAGACAAGATCCCAGTCCGTGTCGGCGGTGACGGCGGTCATCAATCGGTCCGACACGCAGACGGAGAGATTCGCATGTTCGAGAACACCTTGTCGGTGCTTGGCGGTGACGAACTCTTCGACGTCGGGATGGGTGTCATCCAGCATTATCATCGCCGCGCCACGGCGGCTCCCACCCTGCTGGATCACGTCGCCGGTTGCCACCGAGTACAATTCGGCCCAGGCGCACGGTCCGGAGCTCGTGCCGTTCACCGATGCGATGTGGCTGCCACGCGGACGCAGTGACGAGAGATTGACGCCGAAGCCACCACCGCGGGCCATGATTTCGACCGCCAGTTTCAAGTTATCGAGAATGCCGGCACGGCTATCCTCCGGGGAGGGAATCACGAAACAGTTGTAGTAGGTCACGTTGTGACCGGTACCCGCACCAGCCAGAATGCGACCGCCGGGGACAAAGCGGAAATCACGCATCGCCTCGTAGAATCGATCCTCCCAGAGGGAGCGCTTCTCTTCCGTGGACTCTGCCGAAGCGATCGCGCTTGCGACACGGCGCCACATCTGGTCGGGGTAGTGCTCCAGCGGAACACCCGCTGGATCTTTCAGGGCATAGCGGTCCAGGAAGATGCGCTCCTGGAATGGGGTCCAGGGTGACTCGCCTTCCCGCGTTGGCTTCATTGTGATTGAGCTACTCGCCATCGCCGTCGATACCTCCTTAACTACGACCACTCGACGAGATCATCAAAACCCTCACTGAGCTGTCCGCGGTCCACGAGCCAGCGCACGAAGAGCAAACGCTTCTGCGCGTCGGTGACTTCACGGAAGCCCCCGCGAACGTAGCGCAACTTAAGCGCGACGAGGCGTTCCGCTTCCCGTGGCGTGAAGCCGAGGCGACGGAGGCCGAGGGCGAGCGCCGTCGGTCCTACCATCCAGAGATCACTCATCGTGTTCAATCATCGGTTTCGCTCTTCGAAGATTCTCCGTCGTGCCGCGGGCGGTATCGCGACACCCAACGGCGACTTTCCGACATCCTCCTTTCCGACTCGTGTCGTCTCACGTCGGCATCGCCCGTCGCGTGCTGGAGAGCAAGCTCGTTGGAAATCCAGCGTTAACGCGGTGATGCGATCCGTCGGTCGCTTTAGGAATCCGGCACGGAGAGCAAGCTCGCGGGCCAGAGCACTTCGCCTGGCCTCATCCGGCGGGTCCGAGGAACGACCATCCCCATCGGCATCTTGAGGCTGAGCCGATCAGACCGTGTTTCGCTGACAGGATACCCTGCCTGCCGGACCCGGACCGGACCGAGCACTGACCCGAGTGTGACTTTTCGCTGACGAGCCCGATCCGCATCGCCGACGTGCGGACGCACACGCGGCAACTGCGGTCACGAAGCCGTACGCGAGAGGACCTTCCTTGGAATGATGCCGGACCGGAGCATGACCAGGCCTCAACCGACGCCGGCAAGGCTTGGCGCCTTGGTCTGGCGGAGGTTAGAATCCCCGGGTCAGCGAGACTCGGAGTCGAAAATCACTCGTGTGAAAGTCGGGAGCGGTTCATGATTTCCCCAGGCCGGATGCGGGAGATCGGCTGAAATTCGTCTGGCTCTCTATAGAATTTGCATAGTCATTCACGCGGGTAGCTATCCTAAAGCCACACCTGGGCGTCTGTCGTTCTGAGCGACTGGAAGGAGCGAAGAATCTCCTCGGCCGACGAGTGTCGGAGAGATTCCAGGCCCCCTAGTCTCATTTTCCGCACCCTCCAAGGAGGGTGCGGAGGCATTGATCTGATTCGGCTTTTAGCATCCCGGCTAGCATCCCATTAATGCTTACTTTGTCGTTTGAGCAATGAAATCAACGGGAGTGCGGAAAATGAGCTTAGTAATGGAGTACGTCCAGGGTCTCACCCTGGCGTTGATTGTCAAGGCGCGCGGGTCCCTTGCCCATCGCCGAGGCGGTGGGCTACGTCATCCAGATCCTGAGGCGCTCGGGAAGGTGCACCAGTTGGGCATCGTTCACCGGCACATCAAGCCGCTCAACCTGATCGTGACGGCCGAGGGCGTCGTCAAGGTCATGGACTTTGGCATTGCCAAGATGCTCCTGGCCGAGAGCCTCGCGGTGAGCGGATCGAGCGTCATCATTGGGACGCCGCGCTACATGTCTCCCGAGCAAACCGGGGGGATGCCCGCCACCGCCCGTTCGGACTTCTACGCCGTGACCATCACCCTCTACGAGCTGTTGGCGGGCCAGCCGCCTTTCGATGGCCCCATACCCCAGGTGCTCCGCCTCCAACTGAACGTCCCACCGGACCCGATCATCCGGCGGCGGCCCGACGTCCCGCCGGCCCTGGCGCGGATCCGGGAACGCGGCCTGGAAAAGGATCCAACTCGCCGCTTTGCGAGCGCCGAGGAGATGCGATGGGCCACAGAAGAATCAAGTGGCCGAGGTCCCTGTCGGCAGGGTGTTCTAACGATCGCAAGACCTCCGCTTACCCTCCGAGGAGCCTAATCCAGTCCCTGACCTGTTGCGCATTCGTCGCGTTCGGCCTCAGGCGAAGGTACGCCTCGAGATCGCCGATCGCCTGCTGACTGTCGCCAGTCTGCCGGTAGGCGTTGCCGCGATTATAGTAGGCGTCTGCGTACTGGGGATTGATCCGGATCGCGTGGTCATAATCGGCAATCGCCTTGGATAGACTGCCCTGGTGCTGGTAGATGATGCCGCGATTGCAGTAGGCAATGGCGTGCTGAGGATTGAGCTCGATGGCGGCAGTGTGATCGGCGATCGCCTGGTCCAGTCGGTCCTGATCCGCATAGACGTCACCGCGATTGCAGTAGACGTTGGCCTCCTGCGGATTGATCCGAATGGCCCGGGTGTAACTGTCAATCGCCTGGTCCAGGTCGCCCTTCTGATGGTAGGCGATGCCGCGATTGTGGTAGGCATTGACGTGCTGAGGATTGAGCTCGACGGCCCGGGTGAAGTCGGCGATCGCCTGATCCAGGTCGCCCTTCTGCTGATAGGCGATGGCGCGATTGTAATAGGCCTTGGCGAACTGCGGATTGAGCTGGATGACTTGGGTGTAATCGTCAATTGCTTGGTCCGGATCGTCTTTCGCCAAGTTGGTGATTCCGCGATTGAAGTAGGCATCGTCGTAGTGTGGATTGATCCGGATCGCGTGGGTGAAATCGTCAATTGCCAGATCCAGACTGCCCTGAACCATGTGAGCGTTGCCGCGATTGTAGTAGGCTTCTGCGTACGACGGCTTCAGCTGAGTAACCTGAGTAAAATCGGCGATTGCCGGGTCTAGGTTACCCTTAGCACAGTAGGCGACTCCGCGACAGAAATAAGCTTCCGCGTATTCCGGATTGAGTTTGATGGCCTGGGTGAAATCGCCAATCGCTTCGACCAGGCGGATCTTGTGTTGGTAGGCGATGCCGCGGTTCAAGTAAGCCTTGGCGTTCCGCGGATCCAGCTTAATGGCGTCGTTATAATCGTCAATCGCCCGGTCATAGTTGCCCTTGCACTGATATGCGCTGCCGCGACTGCAGTAGGCGACCGAAAGTTCGCCCCTGGGCATCGTTTCGCCAGTCATGCTCTTGCACCGATCGGCGATGCCTCGACTGTCGTAGGCGTTCGTACCCTGACGGTCGAGGTAGGCGTTCGTAGACCGACGGTCGAGTTGGATGGCGTGGGTCAGATCGTCAACCGCTTGGTCGAGGTCGCCCTTCTGTTGGTAGGCGAGACCACGATTGTAATAGGCCGTAGCGTGCTTCGGCTTGAACTGGATGGCGTGGGTCAGATCGTCAATCGCTTGGTCGAGGTCGCCCTTCTGTTGGTGGGCGATGCCACGATTGTAATAGGCGATGGCGTTCTGGGGATTGATCCGGATCGCCTGGTCATAATCGGCGACCGCCTGGTCCGGACTGCCTTGATCCGAATAGATGCTGCCGCGAATGTAGTGCGCGTCGACTAACTGTGGATCGAAGTGGATGGCCTGGGTCAGATCGTCAATCGCTTGGTCGAGGTCACCTCTTTGTTGGTGGGCAATGCCGCGACTGCGGTAGGCGATGGCGTACTGGGGGTTGATCCGGATCGCCTGGGTGAAATCGTCAATCGCCTGGTCCAGATTACCGTCGCGCTTGTGTCCGATGCCGCGGTCGTAGTAAACTACGGCCTCCGCGGTGTCTACCATAGCTCCTCCCAACCGTTCGCGTCTGCCACTCCTGCGAGCGCCGCTACTCCCGCTTGTGGCGAAGGTTACCATAATCCGGTAAATTGTGTAAATTGTTTCTTCGTTCTTGTGATGCTAGACAACGGCCATGCGTGCGACGTCCTCGTTCGGCGAAAGACCAGCCAGCTCGTGCCCCCGATGCGGCCGATCGTTGTCGTCGGCGAGGAACTGGCGCAAGAGCCGCCGCAACTCCTCGGCTGGCTGCCCTTCCTTCTCAGCCAGCCAGGCTTTCAACGTCTCCACGAAACGCTTGGCGATCCCGTTGCTCTTCGGGCGACGCCGCGCCAGGGGCACCCGCACGAAGCCCCGGTCCTTCGTCAGGGCCGCCATCGCCTGGGCCGTGAGTTGCTTGCCCCCGTCGGCGATCAAGTACGGCAACTCCCGCGGCAACCGGGCCCGCAGCGCCTCCACCACCAGCTCCGCAATCCAAGCCGCTACCAGCGCCACCCCGGCCTTCCATCGTCGCCCCGTAGATCGGCGCGGTGCCGATTAGCTGCGACCTTGCTCGGCACCAGGGAGGCGACCCTTCGCGATGTTGCTTACTCACTGCATCTGGGCAATCCATTGCTGCACGGTGCTGCGATCACCGTAGTTGGGATTGGTGGGATTGAGCTCCAAATACTTGCGGAAGTCCGCAATGGCCTGAGTCGGCTGGTTTTCACGCCGATACAACAGTCCACGCTCGTAGTAGAAATTGCCGTTGCTCGGGTCAACCTTGATCGCCTGGCTCCAATCGGCCAAGGCCAGGTCGAGCTTCCCTTGGCTCTCGTAGAAAAACGCACGATTGTTGTAGTTGATGCCGTTGCTCGGGTCAAGCTTGATCGCCTGGCTGTAATCGGCCAAGGCCAGGTCGAGCTTCCCTTGCCTCTCGTAGAGACCCGCACGATTGTCGTAGGGAACGGCCCAGCTCGGGTCAAGCTTGATCGCCTGGCTGTAATCGGCCAAGGCCAGGTCAAGCTTCCCTTGGTTCTCGTCGGCATACCCACGCTCGAGGTAGGCAGCGGCTACCGGCCAAAGCGCGCTGGAGCTTGCCATCGCTGCGCCGAGGAAGACGAGCGCGACCAGGGCCGCGACACCCGCCTGCCAGATGCGTTGCGGGCCCTGCGGCGGGACTTCCGCCTCTTCCTTGGCTGGGCCACGCGAAAGCGGTTGCTTCGCGATAAATCGTAGTAGTTCTCCGATGCCTGCCGATTGCTTTCCGCTTTGCGCTTGAGCCGACCCCACTCGCGCTGGTCCGACCTCGCCCGCGTCGGGTTGAACCTCCCGGGCTGGCCCGGGTCGTGGCTCCAGCGGAGGCTGGGCTGACCTGGCCGCGGCCACGTCCCCGTCAGGCGGTTTCGGGGCGGCGCCGACCTGACCGTCCGCGGCAGGCGGCGCGACGCCTTTGGGCAGCGTCGGCTCCGCGGCGAGTGTCTCGTCCTCTGCCGCATTCTCGAGATCAGCCAGCAAGCGGTGTAGCTCGCGGGCGAAGTCGCTCGCACTCGGGTAGCGGTCGGCCGGATCCCTCGCCATGGCCTTGAGGATGATCCGCTCGGCAGCCTCGGGAAGCGCCGGGTTGACCTGGCGGGGTGGGGGAAACGGATCGGTGACGTGCATGAAGGCGACCGCGAAGGGCGTGTCTCCCTCGAAGGGACGCCGCCCGGTCAGCAACTCGTAGAGGACCACCCCCAACGCGTAGATATCCGTGCGCGCGTCGACCGACTTACCGGTGACCTGCTCCGGGGCCATGTACTGGGGCGTGCCCAGGACCACGCCCTGGGTCAGCTGCATCGTCTGCTCGACCAGCTTGGCGATCCCAAAGTCGGTGAGGAGCGCGCTGCCGTCGTGGTCGAGCAGGACGTTGGCCGGCTTGACGTCGCGGTGGATCACTCCTTTGCCGTGCGCGTAGGCGAGTGCGTCGCCGACCTCGGCGACCAGCCGAAGCGCCTGGTCGAGGGGGAGGACACCGCGGGAGAGGCGGTCGCGGAGGGTGCCGCCATCGACATAGCGCATAACCAGGTAGGGGACACCTTGCTCCTCGCCAAAGTCGTAGACCGGCAGGATGTGGGGATGCTCGAGCTTGGCGATCGTGCGGGCCTCCCCCTGGAAGCGGGTGCGAAACTGGGGATCCTGGAGCAGGTGGGCGCTGGGAACCTTGATGGCGATGGAGCGGTCCATGGCGGGGTCGTAGGCTTTGTAGACCGTCGCCATCCCGCCCGCCCCGAGTTGTTCGAGAACCCGATATTTCCCCAGGGTTCGCCCGATCGGATCATGCATCGCGCCCTCCCGTTCGTGCCATGTAATTCCGAAAGTGACCTACGTCCACCCCGTCTCCAGCAGACCTGGAGACGGGGTGAGGTCACGCGCCGCTACTGCTTCTTCGGCGCTGGAGTCGCCGGCGCCGGTGAAGGCGTCGGAGCCGGCGTCGGGGTGGGCGCGACGACTGTCACCCTAAACGGCGGTTCTGGTACGGCAGTGCCGTCATCCCCGGTGACGATCAGCGTGTAAATCGTCGTCTGGTTAGGCTTGACCGTTGTGTTGCCAGCCCCGTTTGGACTGCCCACCGGCACGGGGCGGTCGACGACAACCGTGCCGTCCGAGCCCTTGATCTGGATCTGCGTGGCGTTTTGGTAGGTGTAGGACAAGGTCGCACTTTCGCCCTTGGTAACCGGGGAGGTTCCGGTAAGATTCCCGCTGGGAGTGCCCAGACCCACGGTGAGGGTCACCGGCGGCTTGCTCTTTTCCGTCGAGCCGTCCGGACCAGTGGCGGTAAGTGTATATGTGGTGGTCTGCTGTGGGTTCACTTGAACCGACGACTGGTTAGTAGGTACGACGCCGACCTTCGGCTGGATCTCGATCTTCGTCGCACCGGTGACCTGCCAGGTCAGCGTCGCCGACTGGCCCTTGGTGATCGTCCTCGGGTTGACGTCGAACGCCGCGATCTTTATCTCGTTCACCGTCACCGAGACCGATCTTGGGACCGATCCGCCCGCGTTCGCGGCAATCAAGGTGTACGTGGTCGTCTCGGTCGGCTTGACCGCGATGCTGGTCGCGTTAACGTCCAGATTCTGCGGCTGCTTTGAAAGCTCGCCCTGGTCCGCGCTGAGCGTCAGCTTGGTGTAGCCGCTGCCCTGCCAGGAGAGCGTCACTTGATTGCCCCGCACGACCGATGGATTGCTGGCGGTGAACGTCAAGGTCGGCGGATCGATCACGACATCTTTCTGGCTCGTGGCGGGCTGGGTTCCTTGCGCGCCTTGTGCGGTGAGCGTGTACGTCGTCTTCGCAGCCTTCGGATGCACGGTCAGGTTGCCCTTGTCGGGCGCCAGGGTTTGACCTTTGAATTCGTCGTCCGGAGTGATCTTGACCGAGGTCGCTCCGGCCACGACCCAGCTGAGCTGAACCGGATCGCCTTCCTTGGCGATGTGATCTGGCTGAGCGTCGAAAGTATCGATCTTGGGAGCTGGCAGTACCGTGATGTCGAAGGGATACTGCGTCGAAAGAATCCCGAAGCGGCCGTGCGACGTCAGAACGTAACGCGTGGAGCCGGCCTTGTCGGTCGGCAGAGTCAGGCTGCCCTGCGCAACATTCAGCGCCTGATTGGGGTCCGGGTTGGGATCAAGGGTCACCGTGCCGGTCCCTTTCAGGTTCCACTTGACCGCCAGGGTCTGCCCCTGCGCGACCGTTGCGCCTGGATCAAGCTTCAGCTGTGGATCTGGCGGCTGGAGCAGAACCAGATACGTTGCGAGTAAGACGCCAATGAAGGCAACCAGCATCAGAATCGGAGCAATAAAGCCCATCACGCGCTGTTGCAGGAGCTGGAGCCAGAGCGGAATGATCGGTGGAACGACCAGATCGGACTGCTTCAGGACGTTGAGTGTGCCGGCTTGCGCGTTGACCTGCACCTTGTAGGTGCGATCCGTGCCGAGCCAGTGGCGGCGGACAATCCGCGCGTTGAGCGTGAGAACGTCCTTCGCGCCGTTCGCGAGTGATAGAACCCCGTCGGGCAATGGCTTCTGCCAGGTCGCGACGATGCCCTCGTTTGACTGGCTGTGCGCGGCGTTCCACTCCGTCTGAAATAGGGAGCTTGCCGCCGAATTGTCCGAGTTCCCAAGGGTGAGCGCGACGTTCGCGAGGTCGTTACCGCTGTTTTCAATGGCGACGGCGTAGGAGCCGCCGGCGCCGCGGCGAGCGCTCGGCCCTACTCTGAGGTTCAGGCCTTCGTACCGCGTCACCTGGAGCTGGCCGGTGCTGGCCGACCGCTGCGGCGGCTCGCCTTGAGAAGTCGCGCTGATCGAAAGCGGATACGCGCCCGCGCGACTCGCGCTTTCCTTCGGCGGCGAGATGACCAGTCGCAGCTTGGCGACCGCGGTTGGGTCGACTTGCCCGTGGAGCGGGGTGTCGAACAACTGCACCTGGGCGGTTTCGCCGGGGGTCTGATTGGGAACTGGCGGCATGATCTTATGCCAGCCCTTGGGGAGGCCTTCCACCTCGACCTTGAACCAGTCCACGTGCCCGGTGTGGTTGACGACGGTGATCGTCAGACTGGCTTCCTTGCCGGGATCGACGACGAGGTTTCGCGGTTCGATCTGAACCTCGATCAGATCGGCGGCTTCCTCGAAGAGCACCTCCTGATTGAACGTTACGAGCGCTCGGCCGAGCCGCAGCACGTTGCCGTTGTGCAGCGCCACCTCCTCGCCCAGGGCGAGCGGGCGGCTGTCGAGGGTCGTCGGATTCGTCACCGCGGCCTCGACCTTGAGGTACCACTGACCGCCGCGGTTGGACAGCTGGCCGTGCCGGCGCGAAACGGTTTTGCCGTAAAGCACGTCGCCGAGGTCGACGTCCGGCTGGTAGCTCCGATCGTCCGAATGGCGCCCCAGGGTGAGGATCTGTCCGTCCGCCCCCTTGAGTGGAAAGACCTTGTTTTCGCCTTCGACTGCTCGCAGCTCGGCCGCGATCACTATTTTCGGCTCGGGTGGGGTTTCCGGGACTGACGGGGCAGGAGGGGTCTCGACGACCGAGCTCGCCGCTCGAAAGACGACCGCGACGCGCCCTAACTGGATTTCGTCGCCGTCGTTGAGGGCGGACTGCTCGCCGGCTTCTAAGATTCGCCCACCGACGATCGTCTGATTCACGATCGTCGGCTCAATCTTGATGTACCAGCGGCCGTCCTGCAAAAACACCCGCGCGTGGCGACGCGAAACGGTGCGCCCACCTTCGAGGTCGGCCAGATCCACGTCCGGGATGAACGTACCGTCGTCGCTCCGCCGGCCGACCAGGACATTTTCCGCCTTGAGCGGGAGGTGCGCCGATTCTCCCGCGACAAGCTCAGCCATGGAACCCTCACATCGCAAAAGTTAGTGCGCAATCAGGGCACCGATTCGGCATTGGTGCCCCACCACCCCGCCCTGGCGGGGCATTAGGTTAGAACTCAAGCTCGATTGCTTCGAGCGGACGTTGCCGCTGGCGGGCAAACACCGCGGCGTTAACGCCAAGCTGCAGCGCGGCCCGAACGGTGTCGCGGGGGAGCGCGTCGTCGCCGTGGCCACCGGTCCAGGTGCAACCATAGTCCGCGGTCGTCAGAATGAGTCCGTCCCCCTCGGCAAGGGTGACTCCTTCGCCGTTGGTCGGATCTGCCTTAAGCGGCGCCATCGCGAACGGATGCCGCGCCATCAGGAGCGGATGCCATCGGGTCACCGGCCGCAGCTCTCGGCCAAGCGCCGAGGCGAGGGCCGCCACCGACGCCGCGAACCGTCCGGTCTCGCCCCCAGCAACTTCGTCGATCATCAGCCCCTTGAACGGGTTGACTCGCTTGAACTCCGAGACGCCAATACCGTTGATCGCGTCCGGCCGTGCCGTGAGACGGGCTGGCCAGCTGACGCTGGGCGCGGACCGCGGCCGTGGTTTGGCTGGTGGGACTGGTGACTCTTCGGCGGGCTCTTCCCGTGCCGGAGTAACCTCCGGAGCTTCGACGTGCGGTAAAGGCTCGGGAACGAACCGGGTAGTGTCTGGCCCCGGTTCACTCTCGACAATGGTGACGTCGGGCTGCGACGCGGGAACCGGCCCGCGGAAGACCAGCGTGACGTCGCCGAGCTGGACGCTGGTGTTTCCGACCAGCAAGGCTTCCTCACCCCCGAAAACGCGCCGTCCGCCAACCAGGGTCGGGTTTGGGGCTTCGGGCTCGACCCGAATGTACCACTTCCCCCCCTCTTCGCGAATCCGGGCGTGGCGGCGAGAGACAGTCCTGTAGCCTTGGAGCAGGCCAAGGTTGATCTTCGGCGGGTCGTTGTCCTCGCGCGGCCCGCGGCCGATCAGGTTCTCGCCTTCCACCAGCTCGAATCTGGTGCCGTCAGTGCTGATTAGCTGAGCCACGACTGCCTCCTCGTAGGTTATGTGTGCGGGGGCCAACGGCCGCAGGTTTGAGCCATCCTAGGGCGTGCCATCGGGTTGGGCTGGTTCGGGCCAACGCCAGTCCTCCTTGCGGTGCGACCGCTCGGAAAGACTGCGTCCCGTACCGGCCGAGTCCGCCTCACGCGCAAGCTGCACCATCCCACTTGCCGGCGGAGGAGCGAGCCCACGGAGCATATATTCCGTCTCTGATACATTTTTGGTGAGGCACAGTGTATCATCCTCGTCAAGCCGATGCTTGTTCGTTCTTCGCCAGGTTTCAGTGAGTGGGCGAAGCGACGAGTGAGAAGGGCATCTTTCACCGCTTCCCCGCCATCCCCAATCGGGCGACCCGCTCGGTCTGGGGCTCCGGCTCGCAATCCAACTCTTTGTGCATGGTGCGGACACAGAGCTCGTACCAGGAGCGCACCCGGCTCCGTTGTCCGAGCCGCGCATGGCACAGCATCAAGGTGCGGTAGGTGTCCTCGCGGCAGCAGTCCTTGGCAAGCAGCCGGTGGCACCAGCCAATCGCGCCCGGATAGTCCCCGGCCTTGATCGCGGCGGCGGCCAATCGACCGACGACGAACAGATACTGGTCCTTGAGCGCCTCCCGACGGAATGTCGGCCAGTCGTCGAGCAGCTCTTCGAGAAAGTAGAGCCAAGCCGCATGCGCGTAGCAGCGGATCGCCTCGGAGATCTCGTCTCGGGCCTCGTGCGCGCGCCCCTCGGCGTAGCAGCGCTCGAACTCCTCGACGTCTAACCAGAGATCTGGAGCGTTGAGCTGATAACCGGATCCCCAGGAAACGATCGCCAGCGAAGCGGTTTCGCCGATGAGCTGGCCCAGCGTCTGGCGAAGGGCGTGGACCGTGACCTTCAGCGAGGTCACCGGGGCCGACACGCTCGCGTCCGGCCAGAGAGCGCTGGTCAGGGTGTCGCGGGGCATCGCCTGTCCACGATGGGTCACGAGGTATTGGAACAGGGCACGCGCCTTGCTTGACCGCCAGGACTCGACGACGCCCCCCCGAACCCGGAGTTGAAAAGGACCAAGGCAAGTGACCGCAAGCGCCTCGGTCCCCTCGGTTGAAAGCCGAGGGCTGGGCCGGGGGAGGGTCGCCAGCGAGCTTGGGTGTTCGATCAGATCGGGATCAGACAGGGTCAGCATTGCAAAGTCCTCCGCTTATCGTAGACAAGCCCACGCCAATTGCCGCCTGACTGGCTCAGCCCAACGTCCATTCCGCACGCTCGTAGCCGGCGAGCTGATACACTACCTGACCTTGCGCATCGTAGATCCCAAAGATTAGCTCGCCGGCTACGCGGCGGTAGTCGACCGTTCCAAAGTTCAATGGGCCCAAGGTCCGACCGATCAGCTCAGCCATCGCGCCTCGCCGGGCCACGTCGACGCGCCCGGAGACGAACTCCCGCCCGAACACCCCCGCTGCGTGTGCGCATCACCCATCCCTTCGGGACCCGCCAGCCATTGGTGCCGACCGTCTCGCCCCGCACGTCAAGGGGAGATGGCAACATCGGCGAGGTAGGTGTAGGTGTTCCAAAACGTGCTTCCCTCGTTCGTGGTCGTGAAGTAGAGGGTAATTGTCGTGCCACGGTAGGTGGCCAGACTCACGCTCCCCTGCTTCCAACCGAGATCCAGGATGGGCCCGTTGCATTGGGTCGCCTTCGTCGGATCCGGATTGCCGTCGTAGAAGACCGCGTGCGCGCTGTCCTGCCCGTTGATGAAAACGCCAAAGGAATCATAGGCGGGATGGGTGGGATCTGGACCGGTCCAATCCTGGGTGTAGAGGCGGTACCAGAAGGTCAGCGTGGGAGTGGGAGTGTTCGGCACGGTGACCTGCTGCGAGACGTAGGCGACGCCGACCGGGATCCCGCCATTGCTACAATTGCTGTTGTAGGCCGGGTTGCCCAGGAGCGCCGATTGCGAGCCGGAGTGCACGTTTGTGGGGTTGCTGTTGACGCTGACCGTGAGCGCGCCACCGGTCGCCCAGTCCACCAGCCCGCTCTCAAACCCGCCGTTCAGCAACGCTTTGTCTAACTCGATGTGCGGGAGATAGACAACCCAGGCGTTCGGGCGAAGGGTGAGCGTCTTGGAGGAATCGATGCTTCCGGTCAGGTCGTTGCCCCCAGAGTAGACGGCGAGGATGGCGTAGGTTCCGCTCGCCAAGCCGGAGGGGAGCGCGTAACTCACCGACGCGGATCCGTTACTCACCGTCCCGCTCGTCGGGCTGCCAATCGTCGCGGTTCCCTGCTTGAGGGTGAAGGTCACGCTGCCTTCGTTCACCGGCGCGGTCGCGGGACTGTTGGCGAGCACCTGAGCAGAAAGCGTCACGCTGGTCGCCTTAGTCAACGCGCTCGCGTTGCTGGCGCTGGTCGTCGTCCCCGCCGGTGTGACCGTCAGGCTTCCCGGTTTGTCGGTGATGGCGTAGTTCGGCGAGGTTTGCCCGCTGCAATTGATCGCGTAGGTACCCACGGGACTGGTAGTGCTCGCCGTCGAGACGCAGAGCAAGGTGCCCCCGAGCGAGGACGGCCCGTCGGAGTTGACGAAGCCATTGTAGGTGACCGAAAAGGTGGGATCCGGCGCGCCAAAGACCCGGCTGGCGTTATTGGCGGTCGCGGTGAGCGGCGCCGTGGCGATGGTGAACGACTGGGGCGTGCTCGCGGACTGGTAATCGTTGTTCCCCGCCTGGGAGGCGGTGACGGTGCAGGTGCCGGCCCCGAGGATGCTCACCTGCGCTCCCGTCACGCTGCACACGTTGGCGAGGCTGGCGCTGAAGGCGATGGGCAAGCCTGAGCTGGCCGACGCGCTCACCGAGAAAGGAGCGTCGCCATAGGTGTGGTTCGGGAGTGAGCCGAAGCTGACGGTCTGAGACGCCGGGTTGATCGTGAGACCGTTGGTCAAGGTGCCATTACTCGGGTTGAAGTCGGTCCAGCCGGAGTAGGCGACCTGAATCGTGTAGCTTCCTCCCTGCGTCCCGCTGGGAATCGGGTAGCTCACGCTCGCCGTGCCGTTGCCCACCAGAGCGGTTGTCGGCGAGCCGATTGTCGTTGTCCCCTGCAAGACAGTGAACGTGACGCCGCCCTCGTTGACAATGGCACCGGTCGCCGAGGTAACTGTCGCCCCCAGAGTGACACTGCTGTCCCCAAAGGTCGTTCTGGCCGCCGACGCCGCCGCCACTGATCCGGCACCCGTCACCAGAAGTGGCTGGGAGACGCTAGGAATGCCATTGACAAATACCGTCGTCAGGGCATAACCTGGGGGAACGCCCGTGCTCGGCACGGAGGTAAAGCTACTGCCATTCCAACTGCTTGAACCGAGAAAGACTGTCTGCTCATTGACGAGGCTACGCAACTGGACCAGGGGATAATTAGTGGGCGAATTCTGCGCGCCGTTGCCGCCCGAAGCCTCGAAGCTCGGCTGGAAACCGCTGCCGCTGACGCTCAACGATGTGGTGAGCGTGAAAGGCGTAGAAGAACTATTGAGGCCGGGACGCGCGCTGTCGGCGAAACCTAATCCCGGGTCGTACACCTCCGCGCTCGCCAAGGGGGGGCCGATGGTCCCGAATCCCGCCGCGACCAACACCTCGCCGTTGGGCAACAACGTGGCTGTGTGGCCGGACCGCGCCGTCGTCATGCTCCCGGTCAGGCTCCAGATGCCGCTTGACGGGTCATACAACTCCGCGCTCGATAGGTAGACGCCATTGTCGTTATATCCTCCCGCGACCAGCACCTTGCCACTGGGCAACAACATGGCTGTATGGCCGTACCGCGCCGTCGTCATGGTCCCGGTGGCGCTCCAGGTGCCGCTTGACGGGTCATACAACTCCGCGCTCGATAGGAAGCCGCTCCCGCTCCCTCCTCCCGCGACCAGCACCTTGCCATTGGGCAACAATATTGCCTTGTGGCCACCCCGCGCTGTCGTCATGCTCCCGGTGGCGCTCCAGGTGCCGCTCGACGGGTCGTATAACTCCGCGCTCGACAAGGCACCGTTATTCCATCCCCCCGCGACCAGCACCTTGCCATTGGGCAACAACGTCGCGGTGTGACGATATCGCCCCGTCGTCATGGTCCCGGTCGCACTCCAGATGCCGCTTGACGGGTCATATAACTCCGCGCTCGCCAAGGGGCCGATGGTCCCGTATCCCCCCGCGACCAGTACCTTGCCGTTGGGCAACAACGTCGCCGTGTGAAACTGCCGCCCCGTCAACATGGACCCGGTCCCGCTCCAGGTGCCGCTTGACGGGTCGTACACCTCCGCGCTCGATAGGAAGCCGCTCCCGCTCCCTCCTCCCGCGACCAGCACCTTGCCATTGGGCAACAATGTCGCGGTGTGGCCGTACCGCGCCGTCACCAGACTCCCGGTGGCGCCCCAGGTCCCACTCGCCGGGTCATATAACTCCGCGCTCGATAGGTAGACGCCGTTGCCGTTCTGTCCCCCCGCGACCAGTACCTTCCCATTGGGCAACAACGTCGCCGTGTGATCCGCTCGCGCTGTCGTCATAATTCCCGTCGCGCTCCAGGTGCCGCTTGACGGGTCGTACTCCTCCGCATTCGCCAAGGGGCCGCTGCTTCCGTTGAATCCCCCCGCGACCAGCACCTGGCCATTGGGCAGCAACGTCGCCGAGTGATTCCCTCGCGCCGTCGTCATGTTCCCGGTCGCGCTCCAGGTGCCGCTTGACGGGTCGTACAGCTCCGCGCTTGACAAGGCGCCGCCGCTCCCGTATCCTCCCGCGACCAGCACCTGGCCGTTGGGCAACAACGTCGCCGTGTGGCCGAACCGCGCTGTCGCCAAGCTCCCAGTCGCGCTCCAGGTTCCACTCGCCGGGTCGTACAACTCCGCGCTCGCGAAAGCGCCACTCCCGTTCGTTCCCCCCGCGACCAGCACCTTGCCATTGAGCAACAGCGTCGCGGTGTGGCCGTCCCGCGCCGTCGTCATGCTCCCGGTCGCGCTCCAGGTTCCGCTCGACGGGCCGTACAGCTCCGCGCTTGACAAGGCGCCGCCGCTCCCGTATCCTCCCGCGACCAGCACCTGGCCGTTGGGCAACAACGTCGCCGTGTGGCCGTCCCGCGCCGTCGTCATGCTCCCGGTCGCGCTCCAGGTTCCGCTTGACGGGTCGTACAACTCCGCGCTCGACATGGGGCCGCCGTTATATCCTGCCGCGACCAACACCTTGCCGCTGGGCAGCAACGTCGCCGTGTGGCCGTCCCGCGCCATCGTCATGCTCCCGGTCTCGCTCCAGGTTCCGCTTGACGGGTCATACAACTCCGCGCTCGCCAAGTAACCGCTGCTCCCCTCTCCCCCCGCGACCAAGACCTTGCCATTGGGCAACAACGTCGCCGTGTGACCGTACCGCGCCGTCGCCATGGTCCCGGTCGCGCTCCAGGTCCCGCTGGACGGGTCGTACGACTCCGCGCTCGACGAATAGCCACTTCCGTTCTGTCCCCCCGCGACCAGCACCTTGCCACTGGGCAGCAACGTCGCCGTGTGAGACGCACGCGCCGTCGTCATTGACCCGGTCGTGCTCCACCCAGGATCCACCACAATCGGATACTCAGCTTTGCCCGGGTCTGTCGACAGGACCAATGTCCGTCCCCCATCCTTGCCCTTTGCTCCAAGCTGCCAGCTAGCCCTAACTTTGGCATCGCCGCGCGCGGTAGACGTCACGGGAGGAGGGATAGTCAAGCCGGCTCCTGACCTGTTTGTGAGGCGAACCGCGCCGTGCACCAAAGAGACCTTGGTCGTCGCGGGAGAGACGCGCAGCTGGAAGCGGTAGGTCTTTGGGGCGCCAGGGCGCCGCAGGAGCAGGAACTCCTCGCTGCGTTGGCCGTCGAAGACCTGCCAGCTATCAGTCTGGGGGAAGACGTTGGGGTAGAAGAGGTGGCCGTTTTCTTCGCGTCCGGCGCTCGCCTGGGCGCCGATGGGTTGGAGAACCGCGCGGATGCCGTGCGCTTCGACGACGGTCGGGTCGGCGTAGGAGGCAGGATAAAAGATCTTGAACGACGGGTCGCCCAGTGGCGTCCAGCCAGACGCGACCTTATTCGGCGAGGCTTGGACACTCGGGGAGAAGCCGACGATGGTCTGATGAGCGACCTGGCGAGTCGACGGGGTGAAGCGGGAACGGGGGGCCAGCTCACTGGCCAGCGCGGGGAACGTTTTCGCGAGGTCAGGTGGTTTCGTTTGCTCGCGCTGGCTCGTGATTCCCGCGCCCGTACCCAAGAGGATCGCCACGATCAGCCCCAGAATCGTGACGAGCGCCGGGATGCGCCGCAGCTGGCTCTTCAACGTCTCTCCACTCTCCCTTTCCCTGCCCTGATGGGGCATGAGGCTCGCCTTGCCGCGCTCAACGCGGGCTCAGCAGTTGGGCGGCACCGCCCGGGCTTCAGCTACCCGCTGGAACAACTCTTCCCTCTTCGCTCGTCCAGGTCTGGCCGGGAGCAGCCCATCAACTCGGCCTCTACACGAGACCTACCGGGTGACAAGCGCCGTCGACACGGTCACCACCGCGCGTCGGGTGTTCGGCAATTGCTCTCCGCGAGGCCAGCGCAGCCGGCAGGAACAAGGAGACGCGCCATTGCCAATTGCCGTCGGACTGGCTCAGCTCAACGTCCATTCCGCACGCTCGTAGCCGGCGAACTGATACACTACCTGACCTTGCGCATCGTAGATCCCAAAGACTAGCTCGCCTACACGCGAGTAGTCGACCGTTCCAAAACTCATTTGGCGCTCGCGCACGGTTTCGCACACCTTGGAGTCGACCATCACGTGGTGATCGTCGACCCAGAGGTAATACCACGTCATCCCGCCGGGGCCTCTGAGGCTCCTCAGCGAGTCGGTTGGGATGGCGCCGGTGGTTCGCAGGTAGGTGGGGGCGTTCAGTATCTGCGTCCAGGTTCGTCCAAAGCCGTTGCCGATGAAGGCCAGAATCCCCAGCAGCATCGCGAGGAACCCCCAGCCGTTCAAGAGGGCGATCGCCAGAAGTTCGACTATCAGCCCACCGATTGGGTACCGCAGGTAAAGATAGACCTGGGACGCCCTGGCGATACGTAGTCGCACCAGCCGGCGGGTCGTCTCGGTCTGGGGCAGCTCGATCGTTCCGCTGCGAGGCAAGCTTCGATCACTCGCCTCGGACGGAGCGACTTGGAGCGGATCAAGCGGAGGCAAGCTTCGCTCGCTGGCCTCGTGCGGAGCGACCGGACTCGCTCCGAGAGGAGTCGTCGCCGGCCCGTTGTGGAAGCTCAGGCGGAGCACCTGTACCACGACTATGGCCAAGAGCACGACAAAAATGATGACTCCAACGATGTCGAAATCGACGGAGCCGGCCACATGGATCCCGCCCGCCTGACTCGCTCGGGAGATCAGGAAGCCCATCACCATGTACAGAAGCACCAAAGCCACGAACGCGATGAAGACGCAGCCACGAACTCTTCTCATTGGTGACCTCATCTCTAAACAAAAGCCGAATATCGCCAGTGCCGCCATCACCTCGGCCGTGAATTGCTTGCCCCCGTCGGCGATCAGGTCCGGCAACTCCCGCGGCAACCGGGCCGGGAGCGCCTCCACCACGAGTTCCGCTCAGTGCCTTGATTCTGCGCTACCTCATCTCGACTACGGTTTGGGCAAATCCGCCGACGGTTGCGTCGGGGAAAGAGGGGCAGCCCCGCTCAGATTGGCCCCCCGAACGACGAAGGGCAGATACACGCGGTATGGCGCGTAGGGCAGGCTGGACAGGCTCCCCGGCTGCACCAGCGGCAAGACCTGGATCGCCTTGGAAGCATCCGTCCCTCCCTGGGCGACGCTCACCCCGTTCACGTCGATCTGCAGCTGATAGATCGCCGGCTGGCTCACCGAGTTGTAGATCTCGATCAGGTAGAACCCCGACCAGGGGAGAGAAGCCACGTGAATCCCATCGTTGTAACCCGGCCCCTGGTTGCTGTACGCGAGCAGCTCGGTCTGGTTGGTCGTCGGGTCGGTCCCCCAGAGGTAGACGTCCGGATCCCCGGTCTGACTCGCGAGGTTCTCGGTCAGGAAGATGTCCAGACGATCCCCCTGGTTGAACTGATAGGCGTAGTCCTGCTGCTCGTAGCCGGCCATCAGCGCGGTTTGGGGCAGGTAGTTGATCAGCTGCCCGACGAACGGCGAGGAGCCGCAGTGGCCCGGCCCCTGCGCCGAGACCTGGACCCAGTGCCACCCGGGAACCGCCGCCATCGGCTCACCCGTCGGCGCCCCCAACGTCCAGGAATCGCTGGTTTGCGCCGCGCTGTAACCCACCGTGCTATCCTGAACCGTAATCGGCCCGGGCACCGGCTGGTTGATCATTCCATCTACCGCCTGCTCGTTGAACTCCAGGTAGGCTGGACTGGATCCCCCTTGGCCGGCGATTGCCTGGGTGCTCAACTGCACCGTTGGACTGTTCGTCGTTGTTAGGTTGCCGCCTGCGCTGATCTGGAAGGATTGGACCTGGGGGGCGATCACGTTCGCGCAGGAGACGACGGTAATCATCTGGCTGACGATGGTGTTGCTCCGATTGGCGAGGGGAAGCTGGGATTGCGGGTCGATCCAGGCGTAGACCTTGTAGGTTCCCGCCGCGGGTGCCCACGGAACAAGGCTGGTCGGGCCCACGGTGTTGGGCCCGAGGGACTGGACGTAACCGGTCCCGATCTTCGTCCCGCCGTTGCGCGGGTCGTTCAGGTAAAAGTCGACCGCGACCTGGTTGAACGTGGAGGGGCCGTCGTGGTTGACGGTGAGGATGACCCCCGAAGACGGGGCTCCCTGGTAGAGGCTGAGTGGACTGGTCGTCAGATCGCTGGCAGCCGCGCTCAGGACGTCGCCGAAGGCGGTGAAGTTGGCGGTGGCGTTGGGCGGCACGCTGACTGAGAGGGTCGAGGAACAGGGCGGGACGGTGGGCGGCACGGTGGCCGGGCAGATGGGGTAGCCGGGCTTGGACGCGGTGAGGGTGTAGGAGCTCGCGGGAAGGTTCAGGAAGCTGTAGCTGCCGGTGGCATCGGTGGTGGTGCTGGTGCCGTTCCCCAGGGAGATGCTCACCCCCGCGACGGGCAGTTTGCTCATGTCGGTCACCTGTCCGGTGATCGTGCTCAGAACGGGCGCGGGAGCGACCGTTAGGGTGAGGGCCTGAGTGGCATTCGGGATCACCCCGTTGCTCGCGGTGATCGTCGGATTGTAGCTCCCGGCCGTCCCCGCTTGAGGGGTTCCGCTCAGGGTCGCCGTGCCGTTACCGTTTTTTGTGAAGGTGACGCCGCTAGGCAACGTTCCGCTCTCGGTGAGCGACGGCGTCGGATATCCGCTCGTCGTCACCGTGAAGGAGCCGGTGCTGCCCACCGTGAAGGTCACCGCATTCCCGCTCGTGATCGCTGGCGCCTGGTCCACGGTTAAGGTGAAGGTCTGCGTGGCATTTGGGCTCACTCCGTTGCTCGCGGTGATGGTGAGGCTGTAGGTTCCCGCAGACCCGTTCGCCGAGGTTCCGGCCAGGGTCGCCGTGCCGTTACCGTTGTCTGTGAAGGTGACGCCGCTGGGCAGCATCCCGTTCTCGGTGAGCGAGGGCGTCGGGTTGCCGGTCGTCGTCACGGTGAACGAGCCCGCACTCCCCACTCTGAATTTCACCGTATTCCCACTCGTGATCGCCGGTGCCTGATCCGCTGTACCGTATGTCCAGGTGTCGTTCAGCAGGCCGGTATTGCCGTACCCTCCGAAGAGGAGGAGCTGGCTGGTCGCGGGGTCGTAGGCCATGACTGCAGCGTCGCGGGCAGACGGACTGGTGCTCGGACTCAGCTGGCTCCAGGTCGTCCCGGTCCAGATCCAGGTGTCGCTCAGGTAGCCAGTGGTGCTGTCCCCTCCAAAGAGGAGGAGCTGGCCGGTCGCGGGGCCGTAGGCCATAACGGCCGCGTAACGATAGGATCGGTTGGTAGACGGATTGAGTTCGGTCCACGTCGTCCCGTTCCAGGTCCAGGTGTCGTTCAGCAGGCCGGTATTGCCGTACCCCCCGAAGAGGAGGAGCTGGCTGGTCGCGGGGTCGTAGGCCATGACTGCATCCGAGCGGGCGGGCGGGCTGGTAGACGAATTGAGTTTGGTCCACGTCGTCCCGTTCCAGGTCCAGGTGTCATTCAGGATGCCGTTATAGTCCTCGCCACCGAAGAGGAGGAGTTGACTCGTCGCGGAATCGTAAGCCATAACCGCACCATCGCGGGCAGACGGACTGGTGCTCGGACTCAACTGGCTCCAGGTCGTCCCGGTCCAGATCCAGGTGTCGTACACGTCGCTACTACCGTCGTACCCCCCAAAGAGGAGGAGCTGGCTCGTCGCGGGGTCGTAGGCCATAACGGCTACGTAGCGGGCGGGCGGGCTGGTAGATGGATTGAGTTTGGTCCACGTCGTCCCGTTCCAGGTCCAGGTGTCATTCAGGACGCCGTTATAGTCCTGGCCACTGAAGAGGAGGAGTTGACTCGTCGCGGGATCGTAAGCCATAACCGCACCATCGCGGGCAGACGGACTGGTGCTCGGACTCAACTGGCTCCAGGTAGCATTGCCTGACATCGTTGCGCACGGTACCTCGAAGGCAGTAATGGTGGGTATGCCGACCGTCGCCGGGTTAGCCCAGATCGCGCACTCTCCGGACGAGGCAAAAGTGACGTTATCATACGCCAGGCCTTCAGCCGCGAATCCGTCGGTGCCGAAGCCCGAGGACACCAAATCGCCGTACTTATCAGTTTCGATGATGACGTAGCCTACTTGATCAGCTAACCAGAGATTCTGGCCAGCCACGGCGATACCAGAGTTTACGAGGGAGTTGGGCATTGGAAAACTTGATAATGTGGTACCGAAAAGAGATACGTTGTAGACAGCCTTATCCAAGAAATTACTTATCCAAAGAGTATCGGTTAGAGGATCGTATGCCAGTCCATCGATGTAGCCTGGATCAACCCCTGTGTTGTCAACAAAGGCAAACTGGAAGGTCGCGGCGCCGGTTTGGGGATTAATCGTGTAGACCCCACCTGTGCCATCGTAAGATCCTCCCCATAGCTCTTTGCGCTTGGAGTCCCAAGCTAGCGCACCGAAGCTTCGATTCGTGCTCAGATACTGGATGAGGCTACCGCTCGTCGTTGCTTCGTAAATATAGTCGGAAGCGTAGAACGTGTACCAGAGATTTTGACCATCAAACGCCATTGCCCTCCCGTCCGTGGCACCCAAAGGAGATGGTGCGCTAAAACTGGCGAGGATAGCATAGGGTTGAAGTGACACAGTCCGGGGCACCCGATTACGTGGTATAGGGGTACGGCCGATCGGAAGGCCTGGTGCGCTTCCTACGCTAACCGACGAGGTGGGAGTATGAGTCGGTACAGATGCGGCCATTCCGCTACCGGGACTCACCAGCAGCCACAGGACAGTACCTACGGCTGCCAGGATTCCAAGCACTGAAGGGACTGAAGTGAGCGGACGTTTCATCCCTATTTCCTCCATTTCCCTCATATGGGCGTCGGCGGCGGTGGTTTGGGCGTCGGCGGCGGCGGCTTTGGCGTTGCCGTCGGCGGCACCGGCGTGGGTGGTGGCGGCTTCGGCGTCGCGGTCGGCGGTGGCTTCGGTGTCGCAGTTGGCGGTGGTGGCGGCCGCGGGGTCGGAGACGGTGGCAGCGGCGTGTCCGTCGGCGTCGGCACCCGGGTCGGCGTGAAGCTGGGCACGAGCGTCGGCGTAGGCGATGGCACGCGAGTGGGGCTGGCGACCGTCGGACTCGGCGCCGCCGGGCGGGAAGTCGGCACTACGGCCGCTCGATTCCCCGAAGCCGTCGTCGGCGTCGGCGTCGCGGAGGGAACCGCGGTCGGCGTGGCCGTCGCGGGGATCCGAGTCAGGGTCGCCGTGGGAGGAGGCGTGGATGTCGGGCGCGGGGTTGGGCGTGGCGTTGGCGCAAGCGTCGGGGTGGGTGTCGGCGCGGGCGACGGGGTCGCCCGAACGGCGCCCAGCGGCAAGTCGATCAGCACGGTCAGGCCGGTCCCGGGCCCCACGTCCCCCGCGTTGAACCAGCCTACCCGCGATGGGCTCGCCCCGGTCTTTCCCAACATCGCGCTGGATGCGACGCTTTCGTCGCCCGGCTCCAGCGCGATCACGCTCGGCGCCAGGCGCGGATCCAGCCAGACCCGCACCGTGGCGTTCCAGATCGGCGCGTCGTGGCTGGCTCCCACGATCGGCAACACCAGTCGGGTCGCCCCGGGGATGGCGCGGGTCGCGGCGGTGAAGGTGTACCGAACAGTGTAGACGCGGTCGGCCGGGCCCTGGATCGGCGGGAACCACCAGGCGAGATTACTGCTGCCTACAGTCCCCAGCAAGCGCGCGAAGGGCGGCGCGGGCGATCCGCTTGGATCCAGCGGATAGATCGCGCCGTCTTCCAGCAGCGCCAGGTTGCTCGGGGCCGCGCTTAGACCCAGCGGCCAGGTCAAGGAGGGGTGGCTGCCCCAGGTGAAGCTCACCCGGTGCGTCTCGACGACGTCGACGCTCCCACCCGGGTTGACCAGCAACGACACGTCCAGATTATCCCAGGAAACGCTGGCCGCGTCGGGCAGCCCGGCGGCCTGACGGAGCGTGGCGTAGACGGCGCGCCAATCGTCACAGGGCGTGTTAGGCGGAATGGGCGGAGCCGAGACTGTCCCCACCGTCGCCGCGTTCGCCGGCGGACGAAACGCTTCGCGGAACTGGCCCAGGATCCGACCATCCGAACAGGCCAGCGTCACCTGGTAGGTCGCCTCGCCGGCTGTCGGGACGCCCGCGAGAATCTGGTTCTCGACGATGACCAGCGACGGCGCGGGGGGCGGCGTTGGCCGCGCGAGCGCTAGCAGGGGCCTGGGCGTCGGAACTGATACCGCGACGCGACCAGTCTGGTTGGCCAGCAGAACGACGCTTGCCGCCGCGACGACCGGCAGCGTGGCGAGAAGAACCCCTCCACCACGCGCGAGCGACGCCGACGACGGTCCACTCGCCGGGCGCGGCCTTCCCCTGATGACGAGCGCTCCGCTCGCCAGGACGGCGAGCGCCCAGCCACCGGCGTCAACCGGCGGCAGCGCGCCTACACCTAGGCGCGGGACGAGGAGGGGAAGCCCGGCGATCAATCCGAAGAGGATCCCGCGCGCGCCCGCCAGGAGGCTCAGCCGCAGCACCAGCACCAGCCAGAGGGCGAAGACGAGCGCCGTGGCCACCGGCTCGCCCGCGAGCGCCGCGCCGAGCGAGTCGACCAAGCGCGCCAGCGGCGCGCGGAAGAGGGCGTCCCCGACCAGAACGGTCCCCAGGTCGATCGCGCTCCCCAGGAAGCCGAGCAGGCGGGTGCGCGCGGCCAGGTCGCCGCTGGTCGGCCGCGCCTCAAGAGCGATCGCCAGGAGGACGCGGAGCTGGCGATCCAGGCACCACAAACCGGCGATCGCCAGCAGCACGATCGGGCCGTCCAATCCGCCCCCGCTCAACACCCCGGGGGAGAACCCGGCCAGGGATGGCGCGAGCTGGGTCAGCTCACCCGCGACGACCGCGAGCGCGGCGAAGGCCGCGCCCGGTCCGCCCGCGCGGAAAACCGCGCGGAAAGGAGCCCACGCGAGCCCGATCGCCAACACCACCAGCGCGAGGAGGACGAATCGCCCGCTCGCCGGACCGGCCAGCGCCGTGGCCAGGGTGAGCAGCGGCGGCGCCACGAGCAGGAAGGCGAACGCGACCCCCGCCAGCGCCGCGGTGTCGGCCAGCCACGCCGCGCCGGCCCGGGAGACCGAGCCGATCATGCCCCGACCGGCGAGACGATCGGCCAGCGCGGCGAGCGGCAGGAGCGCGCCGAGCAGCAGGCCCGCGACTCCCAGCGCGAGCACCAGCCCGAGGGAGGCGACCAGGATCGGGCGCTCTGGCGGGAGCGGGGCGCGGGAGAGGAGACCGAGCAGCACAGGCGTGACCAGCTGGAGCAGCAACGCGCCGAGCAGGAGCGGTGCGGCGCGGGTCAAGGCGTGGCGCACCGCGACCGGGGCGCCCCGGGTTCGCACGACGGCGTGGAGGAGGGCCGCGCCGAAGGCGGCGACTGTGGGGTAGCGATCCCGCGGGCTCTTCGCCAGCCCCTTCGCGACCACCTCGCGGACCTCGCGCGGAATCTCCCGGGCGCGCGCCCCGGTCCAGGTCAGCGGCGCGTAGAGATGCTGATTCTTGATCGCCTCGCCCGCTCCCGCGAACGGCGGCGTGCCGATCAAGAGCTCGTAGGTCAGCGCCGCGAGCGCGTACTGGTCGCTCGCCTTGGTCGGCGCGTCCCCGCCCCAGATCTCGGGCCCTGCGTAGGGCTCCATGCCGGGCGTCGTGGCCTCGCCCATTCCTACTGCCCCGAAGTCGGTGAGCAGCGGCCAGGTCTGCGCGGCGAGCAAGACGTTGCTCGGTTTGATCCGTCCGTGCACCCGGTCCACGTCGTGGGCCGCTTGCAGCGCCGAGGCTATTTGCGAGACGAGCGTCGCCACCGTCTCCGGGTCGAGCAAGACGCCGTCGTCGAGCAGCCGCCTTAGCGATCCCTCCTCGGCCAGCTGCATCGCGAGGTAGTCCCGCCCGCCTTCCCGATCGAAGAAGTACACCTCGACCAGGTTCGGATGGAGGGGGAGGCTCGCCAGCGCCTCGAAGGACGCTTGGAGGGCTAGCCCGGCCGACGCCCAGTCGGCGCCGGGACTGACCGCGGAGATCTTGATCGCCACCTCGCCGTTGCGGCTCCGAGAATAGGCGCGATAGACTTCGGTCGAGGCCGCGCCCGCCCCGCTCAGGCGCTCGCGGAGCTGATACTCGCCGTCGTTGAGGGTCAACCCGACGTACGCCGCGCTCATGGCGCTCGCTCCTCCGGCGGGGCGACGACCGTCCGCTCCTCCCGGAACGTCTCGCCGGCCGGCACCGTCCGGTCATCCCGGAGGATCTCACCCGCACGCACCGTCGGCTCGGGAGCGGTCCGGCTCGACGCCGCGAGCCGGACCGCCGTCGTGCCCGGCGACGTCGTCTGACGGAGCCGCGCCGTGGCGTCCACCGTGCCGCCCTCGGTCGTGGGCAGGACGGCGTTGAGCAGGTAGCGCGCCTGGTCTTGGACGATCGGCCGGGCGGCTTGGTAGAGCCGAACGAGCAACCCGACCAGCACGAGGAAGGTGACGGCGCCCAGGAGCGCGTCCAGATTATTGCTGGGCGCGGCGAGCGCCCAAGCCGCGACCAGCGCGAGCGGCGGACGGAGGATATCCTGGACTACCAATACCCCCACGATCACGGCGGTCCAGACGACCGCGGGCCGGTCGGGCCCGCCCGCCGCGCCCAGCCGCCTCAGCACCTCCCACGCGCTCAAAGCAAGGCAGCCCACGAGGCACAGCGAGATAACCAACGCTTCGACGAGCCAGACCTGCGCCGCATGCGGGGTGACGCTCTCGGGAACACCGGCGAGCGCGGGGAGCCCCACCAGCCCAACCAGGCCGAGGATGGCCGCGCCGGCCACCGCTGCTTCGAACCATCGCCCACCTCGCCCGAAGACCGTCGTCGTCATGGCGGCGACCCTCCCTTCGCGCCGCGTACCGTCTCAAACACCCGACGCGGCGTCGCCGAGGCGACGCTCCCCGCAGCGTTGGTCGGCCCAGGCACCCCCACGTCGCCCCACGCCCACACCGAGCCGTCGGCCTCCTGGGCGAACGAGGCGCTGTAGCCGGCGGCGATCGCGACGACGCGGCTCAGGCCCACCACCCGGACCGGTCCGGGAGCGGGCGCCGTCGAGCCCACGCCCAGCTGACCAAACCGATTGTTCCCCCAGGCGAAGACCGTCCCCTCCCGGGAGAGCGCGAGGGCGTGCCGATTGCCGACGGCCACCGCTACCACGTCCCCGAGCCCGGCCACCCGGATCGGCGTCGTCTGGCGGCTCGCGGAGCTCGTCACGGTAACCCAGTCCGCCGGGTCGCCGGCCGAGGTGTCGCCCCAGATCCAAACGCTGCCGTCCGCGAGGACGGCGACCGAACGGGCGAGGCCCGCGGCGATGCCGACCACGTCGGTCAAGCCCGCGACCCGCACCGGGGAGGTGCGCTGGGCCGTGCTCCCGTCGCCGAGCTGACCCAGCTCGTTGTCGCCCCAGGCCCAGACCGTCCCGTCGTCCCGCAAGGCGAGCGAGTGCCGCGCCCCGGCGGCGATGGCGATGACGTGGGAGAGGCGCGGAACCCGCGCCGGAACCAGCCGAGCGGTCGTCGTTCCGTCGCCGAGCTCGCCGTCGTAGTTTCCACCCCAGGCCCAGACCGTCCCGTCGTTTTTCAAGGCGAGGGTATGCGCGTAACCGGCCGCGAGCGCGCTGACCCCGCTCAGCGGGACGCGCCGCGCCCCGGGCTTGGGCGGGCACGAGCGATCCATAGATCCAGTCCCGAGCTGGCCAAACCAGTTGCTCCCCCAGGTCCAGACCGCACCGTCCCGCGCCAGCGCCGCGGCGTGGTCGTCGCCCGCGGCCACCGCGACGACCGGCGGTAGGCCCGGCACCGCGACGGGCAACGGGTCGCTGGCGCAGAGGATGGATCCCCACTCCCGCGCCGATCCGTCCGAAGCGAGGGAGACCAGGTGGTGCTGGCTGGCGGCGAGCGGCGGATCCCGCAGCAGCGCGTCGGCCGGCCGGCGGACCGGCGCGACCGGTTCGAGCGCGACCGCGCCGACGGCGGCGGGCGCGACGACCGCCACCGGCGCGGCGGCCAGCGTGCTGACCAGGAAGGCGCCCGCGGCGATGGCGAGTGGCGAGACGATCCGCGCTCGCTCGGCCCAGCCGGGTGCGTTGGTCTCGGCCAGCGCCGTCGTCGCCTGGCGCACTGCCCCGGCCAGCAGCACCACCGTCGCCGCGACGAGCCCGAGCAGCGCGTAGGTCGCCAGCTCGGGCCGGCCGGTCAGGCGCACCAGCGACCCGAGTGCGGGCACCCCGACGACCCAGTAACCGACGACGAGGTAGCCAACGTCCAGCAGCGCCCCGACGAGACGTCCCAGCGCCGCGACCCGTCGCGTCAGGGCCCGCTCGTCCGGCGCGCCCTGGACTCCAACCAGGCGCCGCTCCAGGCCGGGCGCGAGGGAGCGTTGGACGATCCCCTGGAGCGCCTCCCGAGTGAAGGCGACGAGCGCCAACGCCACCGCGACCAGCGCCCACGTCGTGACCGTCGAGGGAAGCGCCGTCCCCAGAACGCTCGGGTCGAGCACCGGTAGCATCGCGACGAGCGGCGCGCCGACGGCGACGGCGAGGAGCAGGTCCGGCCCACCCGCGAGGCGGACCAGGCGGACAGCAAGCAGCACCCAGGCAGCAACGAGGAGAGCGGTCTCGATCGCCGCCGCCAAGGCGAGGGCAACGCCGAGCGTGTTCGCCAGGTCGAGCAGGGGCCGACCGAGAAGGAGCCAGCCAGCATAAAGGTAGACAAAGTCCGTCAGCGCAGCGATCCGCCGCTCACGCCGCGCCTTCGGAGTGGCGAGGGGCGCGTCGGAGCCCACCAAGCGCCGGGTCAGCGCGTGCAGGCGGGAGCGAGCCAGCACCAGCGCCCCGAACGCGACGGTCCCCAGGAGGAGGGGGATGCCGATCGTCAGGATCGCGATCTGCGCGTCCCGCGGGATCACGACCAGCTCCGCCGCGACCGCGACGAGCGGCACCAGGAGGAAGCGGTAGCCCACCAGCGCGGCGAGGAACCCGACGATCAGACGCGTCGTCGCGGTTGGAGCGGCGCTCGGCGGGGCGCCCGCCAGCCGTTCGAGGGTACCTAGCAAGCGCCCGATCAGCGTCGCGAAGTCCCGCCGCGCCTCGAAGAGCAGCGCCGCGACGAGGAAGCCCGGGATGGCCTGGATCAGCGCCCCGAGCGGGATGCCGTCCAGCTGGAAGCCGAGGGGGACGAGGCTAGCCAGGACGGGACCGAGGAGAACCAGGATCAGAACGCCCAGCAGGCTCGGCGCGACGCCGACCAGCGCCTCCTTGGTCTCCTCGGTGATCCCCCGGGCCTTTTGGGCGACCCGAGCGAGATCCTCCGCAAAGGCGGCGACCGTCGGGTAACGTAAAGCGGGATCCTTGGCCAGGCCACGTCTGATCACCGCTTCGACCTCCTCGGGAAGCCCTGGGACCGAATCACGCAGGGGACTTGGCTCGTCTTCGAGGTGCTGGCGGCGCAGCTCGGCCAGGTCCGCCGCCTCGAAGGGCAGCCGGCCGGTCAGGATCTGGTACGTGGTCACGGCCAGCGCGTACTGATCGCTCGCCGCGCTCGAAGGCTGGCCCTGCCAGACCTCCGGGGCAAGATAGACGGGCGTTCCCGCCGTGTCACTGGTCGCACCCTCGATCGGCACCGCGACCCCGAAGTCGCCGAGCAGCGGCCAGTCGGCGTTGCCCAACAGGATGTTGGCGGGCTTGATGTCGCGGTGGATCAGGCCGCGCGAATGCGCCAGGTACAGCGCCGCCGCCACCTGCCCGACGATCCGGGCGGCGGTCAGCAGGCCGATCACCCGGCCACGCGTCGCGTTTTCCTCCAGGCGATCCTTGAGCGTGCCGCCCGGCGCCAGGCGCATGGCGATGAAGTAGTCTTTCCGTTGCTCGTCCTGGCCGAAGTCGTAGACCTGGAGGAGATTGGGGTGCAGGAGGCGCGCGAGGTGGCGGTACTCGGCGAGAAAGCGGTCGACCGCGCCCGGCTTTCGCGCGAGCTGAGGGGGGAGCAGCTTCACCGCGACCGCGGCCTTCCGTCGTCGCGCGTAGGCGCGGTAGACCTCGCCCATGCCGCCGCGGCCCAGGCGCGCCTGGAACGCGTATTCGCCCCGCAGCGGCGCTCGCGTCAGGTTGGGATCCGCGAGATCCGTCATCGCCCCACCAGCCTTCCGGACCCGAACAGCACGCTTATGTCGTGAACGGCCATGTTGGTATGGCGCTGAATAGGCTGGATGACGGCCTGATTTCCAATCGTCCGCTGAAGGCTGAGTAGCATGGTATGGTCGGCAAATTGATCCCAGCCCAGCGAGGCGCTCTCCACCTCGGACGCCGCTGATTTGGGACTGGCTTTTGCTTCCCGCTTGACCGGTTCGTGGCTCCCCGCCATCGTCACACCTCTTTCACAGCTTACCTGCCATCCCCAGCCGAGCAGCCTGCTCGGTCTCCGGCTCCGGCTCGCAATCCAACTCAGCCTGCAGGGTGCGGACACAGAGCTCGTACCAGGAGCGCACCCGGCTCCGTTGTCCGAGCCGCGCATGGCAAAGCATCAAGGTGCGGTAGGCATCTTCGCGGCACCTGTCCTTGGCAAGCAGCCGGTGGCACCAGCCAATCGCGCCCGGATAGTCGCCGGCCTTGATCGCGGCGGCGGCCAATCGGCCGACGACGAACAGATACTGGTCCTTGAGCGCTTCCCGACGGAAGGCCGGCCAGTCGTCGAGCAAGTCCTCAAGGAAGTCACCGCGATAGAGCTGGGCGGCATGCGTGTAACGGCGGATCGCCTCGGCGATTTCACCACGGGCCTCGTGCGCGCGCCCCTCGGCGTAGCAGCGCTCGAACTCCTCGACGTCTAACCAGAGATCCGGAGCGTTGAGCTGATAACCGGATCCCCAGGAAACGATCGCCAGCGAAGCGGTTTCGCCGATAAGCTGGCCCAGCGTCTGGCGAAGGGCGTGGACCGTGACCTTCAGCGAGGTCACCGGGGCCGACACGCTCGCGTCCGGCCAGAGAGCGCTGATCAGGGTGTCGCGGGGCATCGCCTGTCCACGATGGGTCACGAGGTATTGGAACAGGGCACGCGCCTTGCTTGACCGCCAGGACTCGACGACGCCCCCCCGAACCCGGAGTTGAAAGGGACCAAGGCAAGTGACCGCAAGCGCCTCGGTCCCCTCGGTTGAAAGCCGAGGGCTGGGCCGGGGGAGGGTCGCCAGCGAGCTTGAGTGTTCGATCAGATCGGGATCAGACAGGGTCAGCATTGCAAAGTCCCCCGACGACGTACCATCGCACCGCCAACTTTTGCGTCCACACGCAACCCACGCAATAACCCACGCATCTTTGCTTACTCACTGCATCTGGGCAATCCATTGCTGCACGGTGCTCCGATTAGGGGCGTTGGGATTGAGCTCCAAATACTTGCGGAAATCAGCGATTGCCTGAGCTGGCTGGTTTTCACGCCGATACAGCAGGCCACGATTGTAGTACGCACCGGCAAACCTCGGGTCAAGCTTGATCGCCCGATCGAAATCGCCCAGGGCCAGGTCGAGCTGTTTATTGTCTAACTCGCGCCTACCCTGAGTAACGTCGTAATCCGCAGCGGGCGCGGCGGGCACCGGCCTAAGCACGCCGGAGGCAGCAATCATTGCGCCGACGAAGACGAACAGGACCAGGGCTCCGACCCCCGCCAGCCAAATGCGTTGGGGGCGCCACGGCGGGACTTCCGCCTCTTCCTTCGCTGGGCCACGCGAAAGCGGTTGCTTCACGACGAATCGTCGTGTATCTTTAATGCCTGCCGATTGCTTTCCGCTTTGCGCTTGAGCCGGCCCAACCCGCGCTGGCCCGACCTCGCCCGCGTTTGGTTGGACCTTCACCTCCTGGGCTAGCCTAGCCTCCGCCACGTTCTCGTCAGGCGGTTTCGGGGCAGCGCCGGCCTGACCGTTCGCGGCCAGCAGCGCGACGCCTTCCGGTAGCGTCGAATCCGCAGCGAGGGTCTCGTCCTCGGCTGCCTTCTCGAGATCAGCCAGCAAGCGGCGTAGCTCGCGGGCGAGATCACCGGCATTCTGGTAGCGGTCGGCCGGATCCCTCGCCATGGCCTTGAGGATGATCCGCTCGGCAGCCTCGGGAAGCGCCGGGTTGACCTGGCGGGGTGGGGGCAACGGGTCGGTGACGTGCTTGAAGGCGACCAACAAGGGCGTCTCCCCCTCGAAGGGACGCCGCCCGGTCAGCAGCTCGTAGAGGACCATCCTCAGCGCGTAGATGTCGGTGCGCGCATCGACCGGCTTACCGGTGACCTGCTCCGGGGCCATGTACTGGGGTGTGCCCAGGACCACGCCCTGGGTTAGCTGCATCGTCTGCTCGACCAGCCGGGCGATCCCAAAGTCGGTGAGGAGTGCGCTGCCGTCGTGGTCGAGGAGGACGTTGGCCGGCTTGACGTCCCGGTGGATCACCCCTTTGCCGTGAGCGTAGGCGAGGGCTTCGGCAACCTCGGCGACCAGCCGAAGCGCCTGGTCGAAGGGGAGGATACCGCGGGAGAGGCGGTCGCGGAGGGTGCCGCCATCGACGTAGCGCATCACCAGGTAGGGGACACCCTGCTCCTCGCCGAAGTCGTAGACCGGCAGGATGTGGGGATGCTCGAGCCGGGCGATGAGGCGCGCTTCCCGCTGGAAACGGACGCGAAACTGGGGATCCTCGAGCAGGTGGGCGCTGGGGACCTTGATGGCGATGGAGCGGTCCATGGCGGGGTCGTAGGCTTTGAAGACCGTCGCCATCCCGCCCGTCCCGAGTTGTTCGAGGATCCGATATTTCCCCAGGCTTCGCCCGATCGGATCATGCATCGCGCCCTCCAGCCTGGTCAGGCTTTCCAGGTCAGTTCGCTTGGAGCAAAGCTAGTGAGGGCACCCACCAGCCGCGGCGTATCGTCTCGGCTTGATCCTGCCACGCGGGGAGAGGCGGCCTGAATCGGCCGTATCGCAGATCATGGATACGAGCCCCGAGAAAGCGCCTGAACGATCGCCGCCCGGTCCTGAATAAATCCTGAAAAATTCTGGGCGCGAGAGCCTGATGATTGGGGTCGCCTGACCGAGCAAGTGCCAACTGATCCGATTTGCCTTCGCAAAGATGATCCAGAGCGATGCGATGTAGAAAATGATCAACGCCAAAGAGATGGCTATCGCGATGGTAGTTCCGGTATCCATTCTTCCGTCTCCTTCCCACTATTGTGGCGCCCTCAGGGCGAGTCGCGATCACTGCGATTCCTACCTTACTCACCGTGCCCTGGGGCGATTTTCGCTACTCACTATCAACTTGAACACACACGATCCACACTTTCACCCACACGATTACCCACACTTTTCGCCTGAGGCGCTGATACCCACACGATTTACACCCAAAGTACCGTGTGCTATCATTCGGCTGCCTGGCCGATAGGGCATCGAAGGAGTTGATTCAGATACGCCACGGGCCATCACGCGGAGGTAGGCGATGGCATCCGAGAGGCCTCCCACCTTCGGAGAGGTTCTCCGTCGTTTCCGTTCAGCCAGAGGACTGACCCAGGAAGAGTTGGCCGAGCGGGCGGGCCTCAGCGTCCGCGGGATCAGCGACCTCGAACGCAACCTGAAGCTGCGGCCGCGGAAGGAAACGATCACCCTCCTTGCCGACGCCTTAGGACTCTCGTCGGAGCAGCGCGCGCAGCTGGTGGCGAGGGGACGCGACGGGATCAAGCTCGAGTCGCCTCGCGTCGTCGCGGTTGGCGAGGATGCCGCCTCATTGGGAGTACCGTCGCGACGGCACAATCTGCTGCTCCCGCTGACGAGCTTCATCGGTCGCGACCGCGAGATCCACGCGATCCGAGAGCGTCTCGCCGAGACCCGCCTCCTGACCTTGACCGGCCCCGGCGGCTGCGGCAAGACGCGATTGGCCCTCGAAGTAGCTGCTTCCCTTGTCGACAGCTCCTCCGATGGCGTCTGGTTTGCCGACCTCGCCCCATTGACGGATGCCAGCCTCGTCCCGTCCGCCGTCCTCGCCGCGGTTGGTGCGCGCGAGTCGGGTGGCCAGTCGCCGTTCGACGGCTTAACCGAGTATCTTCGCCCCCGCGCAGTCATGCTTGTGCTCGACAACTGCGAACACCTGATCGTGGCCTGCGCCCACCTGGCGGAGGCGCTCTTGAAGACCGGTGCCCGGCTGCGGATCCTCGCGACCAGCCGCGAGACGCTGGGGATCCCGGGCGAGCTGGTCTGGCCGGTCCCGCCGTTGACCCTTCCGGATTCGCGGCAGCCGCCGGTGCCCGACGTGCTCACCGGATCGGAGGCGGTCCGACTCTTCGTCGCCCGAGCCGCGCAGAGCCAGCCGGACTTCGCCCTCACCAGCGCGAACGCCCAAGCGGTGGCCGAGATCTGTCGACGCCTGGATGGCCTCCCGCTTGCCATCGAGCTGGCGGCGGCCCGCATTCGGGTGCTTTCCGTGGAGCAGATTGCCCAGCGCCTTGATGATCACCTGCAACTATTGGGTGGGGGCAGTCGCACCGCTCCGCCGCGCCAGCAAGCGCTACGCACAACGCTCGACTGGAGCTACGACCTGCTCAGCGATCCGGAGCGTCAGTTCTTCCGCTCCTTGGCGATGTTCGCGGGCGGATTCAGCCTGGAAGCAGCCGAAACGATCGGCGGCTCCTCGGCCGATGCCGATCCCGTACCGGCCCTCCGGGCGGACGTTTTGGATCTCCTTGACCATTTGGTGGAGAAGTCGTTAGTTCTCGTCGATAAACAGCGTGGCCCGGCCCGGTATCGCTTGCTGGAGACGATGCGCCAATATGGCTATGAGCGCCTCGCGGCAAGCGGGGACTTGGACCGGATCCGGAGCCGACACGCCGACTTCTTCCTCGCCTTGGCAGAATCCGAAGAAGCCAAGCTCACCGGTGCCGAACAATCGGCCGCGTTTGCTCGATTGGATCTCGAACACGACAACCTGCACGCGGCGTTGCGTTACTTGGTCGAGCGCGCCGAGACGGAGCGAGCGGTGCGGTTGGGAGCCGCCCTCTGGCGCTACTGGTGGGTGTATGGCTACCTGGAGGAAGGCGCCGACGCGCTCGAAGCCCTCGCGGCGTTCGCGCCGTCCAAGGCCGCCGTGGCCGACGCGAAAGTGCAGCTGGGAGCCGGCGCCATCGCCTTTTATCGGCAGGATTACGCCCGAGCGTCTTCCCACTATCAGACGAGCCTGACCCTGGCACGAGAGCTGGGCGATCAGTCCATCGTGGCTTGGTCGCTGATCTTCCTCGGCTGGCTGGCGAACGACGTGGGCGACTACCGGACTGCGCGGAGCCAGTGTGAGGAAAGCCTGGCTATGTGTCGGCGGATCGGGGACCGACAGGGGATCGCGCGGTCGCTCGCCATTCTCGCGTTGGGGCTCGTCTTTCAAGGCGACGCGGAAGCTGCCGATCCCCTGTGCACCGAGAGCATCGCGATCGAGCGGGAGCTGGGTGACCGCTGGGGTACGGCGTGGGCGGTCCAGCACTTGGCTCTCGTGCGCTATCTGCAGGGCGATCCGCGGGCCGCCGAGGACCTCTGCGAGGAGAGTCGCTCCCTCTGGCTGGACTTAGGGGACCGGCGCAACCTCGCCTTTGCGCTGGTGATCCTGGCCGCTTTGACGGTGGAGCGTCGGGACTTCCGGCGGGCGGGTGAATTGTTTCAAGAGGTTCTGCAGATCTTTGGCGAATTGCGGAACCGTTGGGGCTTGGCGGTCACGCTTTGCCTGATGGTGATCCATGCCGCGGCTCAGGAGCAATGGACGCGGGCCTACCGCCTGCTCGGGGCCGGATCGGCACTCGGGCAGGCGATCAACGCACCAGCCCCGCCGCTGCTCCAACAGATCGTGCAGCGCGCGCTGGCTTCCGGACCCCAGGTATTCGGAGAGGCAGCGATCGCTGGCGCCCTGGCCGAAGGTCAGGCAATGACGGTCGAACAGGTGGTCGCGTACGCGCGGGAAGCGGTCTCACGCTGAGAAGCGGACGACGGAAAGCAAGATGATGGAATAGCGGTTGCGGCAAGCCGGTCCCTCACAGCCGGTCGATCGCCGCCGCGGCTAACGTGCCGAAGGTGTGGGCGACGTGGCCGACCTTTCCAATCCGCGGAGCCAGACCGGGCTTGGTCGCGACGATGCTGGTCAGGAAGACGCTCACCAGGTCGTAGGTCGGGTCGACGATCACCCGCATCCCCGGGTAGCCGCCGTGGAAGAAGGCCCGCGGGCTCATCAGGTCCGAGCCCCGGAAGAAACCTTCGCCCCGCACCATCCAGCCCAAGCCCTTGCTCAACGTGACGAAGTGCTCCTCGCCGGTGCCCGCCAGTCGCTCGGGCGTGTCCGCCCAGGGGAATTGCCGCGTCACCATCTGGGCGACCGACACCGGGGAGAGGATGTCAGCCTCGCCGTAGCAGCCGCCATTGAGCATCGTCTGGCCGAAGATCGCCAGGTCTTCCGCTGTCGAGTAGGCACCGGTGTCGCCTCGCATCATCAAGAGACACCACGGCTCGTTCAGCCAGGGGTGCAATGTCAGGTCGGCGTCGAAGACCGGCACGATCCGGGGTATCTCGCTTGGCTCGCAGCCGAAGGCGGTGTTGCGCATCCCGAGGGGGTTGAAGAGCCACTCGCGGCCGAGGTCGGCAACTTCTCGGCCGGTCGCAATGCGGAGAACCTCGGCGAGAACGACGAAGCCCCAGGTGCAGTAGCTGCCCCGGGTGCCGGGTGGGAAGACGAGTTCCTGGCGATAGATCTCGGCGAGCACTTCTGGCACGGGTACCGGCGTGCCCATCGGGAATGAGAGCTGGTCGGGCAGCCCCGAGGCGTGCGCGAGGAGGTGGCGGATCGTCACGGCCTGTTTCCCGTGCGCGGCGAAATCAGGTAAATAATCGCCGACCGGGCGCGAGAGCATCAGGTCCCCACGCTCGACCGCCTGCATGATCAGGGTAGCGAGAAAGATCTTCGTGAACGAGCCCAGGTAGTAGCGGCCATCCGCGCCCACGTGATGGCCGCGATCGAGCAGGCTGAGATGGACGATTCGCTCCTGGTAGAGGCGCACACACTTGCGCACGATCACCACGTCCGCCAGCGGAATCGCTCCCTCGGCCACTGCATGGGTGAGGTAGGCGCGGACCCGCCCGATACGGCTTCGAGAGATGCCCACCGTTTCGGGATCGCCATCCTGAATCACCCTGGCCTGGCCTCGCTCGAGCGTGTCGAGGCCATCCCGCCTAACCGTCTTGCTCAGGTCCACGTCACGACTCCTTCGGCGACCCGCTGACGCAAGACCTTCTTGTCGAACTTCCCAACGCTCGTCTTGGGAATCGCGTCGACGAAGACAAAATGGTCCGGCAGCCACCACTTGGGGAATTGCGGCTGCAGAAAATCACGCAGCTCGGCCTCGCTGATCTGGCCCGCACATTCCGGGCGGGCCACCGCGAAGGCGAGCGGACGTTCCGACCACTTGGGATCCGCTACCCCGATGACGGCGGCCTCGAAGACCTTCGGGTGGCAAATCAGCGCGCTCTCCAGCGCAACCGAGGAGATCCACTCGCCCCCGCTCTTGATGATGTCCTTGGCGCGGTCGACCAGGTTGACGTACCCGTCACCGTCCACGACCGCCAGGTCTCCCGATCGCAGCCAGCCGTCGTCGGTGAACGAGTCGGTGCGGTTCGGTTCTTTGAAATAGGAACCGGTCACCCAGGGCCCGCGTACCTGTAGCTCGCCGATCGTCTTCCCATCCGAGGGAACCTCGTGTCCGTCGTCGCCGACCACCCGCGTTTCGACACCGGGCATCGCGTAGCCAACCGTTGCGCGCTTGGCAACTTGCTCCACGATTGGTCGCTCTTCCAGGCTTGGCTTGAGCCACGCGAGGGTTCCCACGGGCGCGGTCTCGGTCATCCCCCACGCCTGGACGACCGCGATGCCCAGGCGATCGTATGCCGCGATCAAGCTCGCGGGAACGGCCGCGCCAGCCGCGAAGACGTACTGAAGGGCCGGGGGCCGCACCCCGGTGCGCTCGATCTCCGCCAGAAGAGTGGTTAGCTGGGTGGGAATGCCCGCGGCGGTGGTCACCTTTTCGTCGACGAGTGTCTGCAGGATGGTGGAAGGGGTGGGGTGTGGCCCGGGAAAGACCTGCTTGGCGCCGACGAGCGTGCAGCTGTGGGGCAAGCCCCAGCCGTTGGCGTGGAACATGCTCGCCAGCCCCAGGACGGTGCTGCGGTGGCTGACCCGAAGCGTATCGGTCATGCATTCCATGAAGGCGTGCAAGGTCAGCGCCCGATGGCTGTAGGCGACGCCCTTGGGGTTGCCCGTGGTGCCCGAGGTGTAGCAGAGCGCCGCGGCGGCGGTCTCGGGAACCCGCACGAAGGGATCACGGTCCGCGTTCCCGCTCTCCAGCAGCTCCTCGTAGTCGAGGGCCCATTCTCGCCTCTCGGCGATGGCCCCGTTCTCCATCGTCACACTGTGCTCGATCGTGCTCAGCCGATGGCGGACAGGCTCCAGGATTGGCAACAGGGAGGTATCGACGAAGATCAGGCGATCCTCGGCGTGGTTGACGACGTAGGCGATCTGATCCGGGAAGAGGCGGAAGTTGACGGTGTGGAGAACCGCTCCGACGAGGGGCACCGCGAAGTACAGCTCGAGAAGGCGGTAGGTGTTCCAGGCGAAGCTGGCGACCCGGTCCCCGGGCCGAACTCCCCACGTTCGTAACGCGTCGGCCAGCCGACGGACGCGTTGGCGAAAGTCGGCGTAGGTATAGCAGTGGCGGGACGGGCCAACGCCGGTCACGATCTGCTGATCGCCAAAGAGCCGTGTGCCGTGCTCGAAGAGATGCTCCAGGGTGAGTGGGAAATCCATCGTCGTCGCCGCAAGTCCGACATTGGTCCGATCGGCCATTGCTTTGGCAGAAACCTCCATCATTGACCACCTCCAACTTGGCGTTCGATGCGGCCAGTGTAGGACGAGCGACCCGGACCGACATCGAGGGAAAGGCGGATTGGCGAGGCGTAGTCTGAACAGACACACCGAGCGGACCCGCCTCCGTCTACGGATGGTTATCCGGGGAGCAACGTTCCCGACTCCGACGGCACGGTTGGCGTGCCCTTCCCGCTGCCGCCGCGCTGCACGACCCAGACGGCGATCTGCGCCCGCGTCTCCAGCCCCAGCTTGTCCAGGATGCTGCTCACGTGGGTATCAATCGTCCGCTCCCCGATCACCAGCTCGGTGGCGATCGCCCGGTTGGTGAGCCCTCGGGCGACCAGGAGCGCGACCTCCGATTCACGCCGACTGAGCGGACTGGTCGGGGTAGCCGCGAGACTGGATTTGGGTCGTGGCACCCCCGGTGTTGGTTCGAGCAACGCCAGGGAACGAGTGACGAGGGAGGCCAGTTCGGGGGATGGCGCATCGCTAGGTAGCGGAGCGGATCCCTCGGCGCTGTCGTGGCTTTTGCCGACCGCTTCGGCCAGCGTGGCCAACTCGGCCGCGGCCGCCGAGCGTCCCTCCGCCCGAACCAAGCGAATCCCAACCTCGAGGATCCGAGCCAACCCGCGACGGTCGCGCAGGCCTCCGTAGAGGTGCAGGCTCTCAACACAATGGGCCACGGCGGCCGACAGGTCACCCTGGAGAAGGGACAAAGGGGCTAGCTCGCGGAGAGCTGCCGCGATCAGGCGCGGATCGCCCACCGCGCGTCCCAGGGTGAGGCTCTCTTCCAGCTGGGCCTGCGCCAGAGCCAGATCGCCCGCCCGCTCGGCCAGGACACCCAGGTTGCCCAGCGCCATCGCCGCGAACGATCGGTCGCCGATCTCACGGGCGATCCGTAGGCTCTCGGCGTAGCCTAGCGTGGCGGACGCACTGTCCCCTTGTGCCCGGGCGACGTGGCCGAGATTGGCCAGGGATCGGGCAACCCCCGCCTGATCTCCGATCTCCTGACTGGCAGCCAGGCTCTCCTGGTGCAGGGCTTGCGCCCGGTGATACTGCCCGTGCTGGCGGGCGACAGCCCCGAGCGTGTCAAGGTTCATCGCGATCCCCCAGGCCTCGCCTTGCTGGCGAAACCAACGAAGGCACTCCTCGCTCAGTGCACACGCTCGTGGATAGTCGCCTTCCAGATAGGCGAGGATACCGGAGAATCCCAAAGTCATCGCGACGGCCCGCGGATCGCCCTGTTGCCGGGCCACGCCGAGGCCCCGCTCGAACGTCGCGCGCGCCAACGCGAAGTGAGACTGACGACAGGCGACCAACCCTCGCATCGCCAAGCAATACGCCAGGTCGCACGAGCCCGCGGCGCGTTCACCAAGCGCGATGCCCTGGTCGCCGAACCGTGTAGCCGCGACATAATCGCTGGCTCGCAGGGCCAGGTACGCGGCCGTCCAGAGGAGCGTGACCCGCAAGGCGGCTGGAAGGTTGGCTCCCTCCGCCCGCGCGAGCACGCGCTCGTACCAGGCACGCCCGCTCGCGAAATGCCCGTGGAAGGACCAGAACTCGCAAAGCGCACCGCTCAGGCGCGCGCCAAGCTCCAGGCGGTCCGGCTGGCTCACACTCCAGTCGAGCACGCCCTGGAGGTTCGCGTGCTCCGCCTCGAGCCGATCGAGCCAGATTCGTTGCACCCGCGCGCGCAAGGAGAGGTGGCCCTCCTCCGCAAGGGCGAGGAAATAGCGCGCGAATCGCTTCTGGACGTCGTGAAGCTCACCGCTCGCCGCCAGCTGCTCCAGCCCAAACTCGCGAATCGTGTCGAGCAGTCGAAACCGTGCCTCTCCCTGAGCCTCGTCCCCTCTCGCGTCCGAGCGGATGAGGTTCTTGTCCAGGAGCGAGCTCAACCGAGCGAGCAAGTCTTCTCTCGTGCAAACGACCTCGGCTGCCTCGATCGTGAAGCCGCCCGGAAAGACCGCGAGGTGGCGGAACGTGGTTTGCTCCGCGGCGTCGAGCAGGCCGTAGCTCCAGGCGATCGCCGCGCGCAGGGTGTGCTGGCGCACCGGCGCGTCGCGCGGCCCCGCGTTGAGCAGGTCCAGGCTGTGCTCCAGGCGAGCCTGGATCGCTCCGAGCGGCAGCAGCTCCACCCACGCTGCCGCCAGCTCGATCGCCAGCGGCAGCCCGTCCAGCCGCGCGCACACCGCCGCTACTAGCAAGGCATTAGTCGCCTGCAACTGGAAGGCAGGATGGCGGGCCTGGGCCCGCGCGACGAAGAGGGCTACCGCGGGTGCCCGGCCAATCTCTGCCGGGTCGGCGTCTGTATCAGGCAGCGCGAGCGGGGAGACCGGCCACACCTGTTCCCCCCGCAGGCGCAGCCGCTGCCGGCTGGTCACCAGGATCTTCAGCCGATGGCAGAAGGTCAGCAGGTCGGCGAGGAGCGGCGCTGCGCCGATCACCTGCTCGAAGTTGTCGAGCAGGAGTAAGGTGCTGCGCGGCTGGAGGTACAGACGCAGCGTGTCGAGCAGCGGCTGATCGCCGGCATCGCGGATCCCCAGCGTCCGGGCGACCGCGCCGGGGACGAGGGCTGGGTCACGCACCGGAGCGAGGTCGACGAACCAGACCCCATCCCGATAACGCTTCAGGAGGCCACGGGCGACCTCCAGGACCAGCCGCGTCTTGCCAACGCCGCCGGGCCCGGTCAGGGTCAGGAGACGGACTTCGTCCAGCCGCTCGGAGATTGACGCAATCTCCCCCTTCCGGCCAACGAAGCTTGTGGGTTGCAGCGGTAGGTTATGGCGCGGTGGCCCGTCCCAAGAGCGAGCCAAAAGCGGAGCCGTTTCTTGAACATCTCCTGTCAGGCGACGCGAGGTACTCGCCAGGAGGGTTCGCTCGCTTTCCGTCAGACCGAGGGCGGCGGCCAGCAAGGCGATCGTCTCCTTGCGCGGGCGTAGCTTTAGGCCGCGTTCGAGATCGCTAATCCCCCGGACGCTGAGGCCGGATCGTTCGGCGAGCTGCTCCTGGGTGAGACCGGCCGCCAGCCGGGACCGGCGGAGCACGTCGCCGAGGGTTGGAGAGCGGCTGCTGGCCATGGCCTCACCTCGCTGCTCGAAAAGAGGCTCTTGCCTCTCGGTGAACGCCGTCTGCACCAGTCTTCGAAGATGGGGCAAGGGTGAGCGCGTGATATGCCGCCGGGGCGTGACTGCCTCGCGCGCGCCAAGCGCCGGTCAAGCAGGCGGATGATAGCATATGGGATCTTAGATGTAAATCGTGTGGGGAAAGGTGTGGGTGAAAGTGTGGGTCGTGTGTGGCCACGCCAGAGGGTTGGCGCTAAAGTCCGGGAGGTTGCCCTCGCCCGCGGCGAGAGCAGACGAGGATAGTCGTGGAGGTACTGTTAGGTGGTAACCATCCTAGCGCGGCGCCGGGCCTTGCGGCAAAGCGCCACCCTCGCGCCCCTCTCCGTCCGTGATTTCCGCCTTTTCTGGAGCGGCACCTTCGTCTCGCAGTGCGGTGACCAGTTCCAGCTGGTTGGGCTGGCAATCCTGGCGCTGGACCTCACCCACGACCCGGCCACGCTCGGCGCGGTGCTCGCCGCGCAGGCGATCCCGCGCACTCTCTTTATCGTGCTGGGCGGCGTCATCACCGATCGCTTTCGGGCGAGTGGCGTGCTGCGGATCACCAACCTGCTGATGACCCTCCTCGTCGGCGCCCTCGCGACGCTGACCGAGCTCGGGCGGCTGGAGCTCTGGCACCTGTACGTCTACGCCGTCCTGGCCGGCATTGTCTACTCCTGCTCCGTCCCGGCTCAGCAATCGATCGCCTCCGAATTGGTTCCCCGGGAGCAGGTCCGCAATGCGGTCGCGCTGAATACTACCAGCTTCAACACCACCCTGTTCCTCGTGCCCCCCCTCGCCGGAATCCTGGTCGCGCACCTGGGCAACGCGCCGGCCTTCGCGTTCAATGCCCTCTCTTTCGGCGTCGCCGCGCTCTGTTTGCGTTTTGTCCGAGGTGGCGAGCTACCTGGGGAGGCCCGCAAGCAAAGCCCGCTCGTTCAGATCCAGGAGGGGTTTACGGTCGTCCTGGGCTCGCCGGTCTTGCTGGTCGCGGTGCTGAGCGCGGTCGTCTACTCGCTGGGCTACCAGGGGGCTAATCTCGTCGGCGTCCCGACGCTGGCCAAGTTAACGCTGGGCGCGGGCGATGCCGGGGTGGGGCTGCTCTACGGGGCGGGCGGCTTGGGGGCGTTACTGGCCGCGCTGGGCGTTGGACTGGTCGCGCGGATCCCGCGCCTCGGCCGGTTGGCCAGTCTCACCCTCCTCGGCACCGGGATAAGTCTCGCTCTGGTCGGCGCGACGACGACGATTCAGGAGGCCGCGGTCGTCCTCTTCCTCGCCACCGGGATACGGGCGATCTGCGCGATCTCCTACCTGACGCTCGTCCAGACCCAGGCTCCGGTCGAGGCGCGCGGACGGGTGATGGGGCTCTTCATGCTCGGGGTGGTCGGCCTGGAGCCGCTCTCCTTGAGCGTCGGCGGGCTGCTCGGCGCGGCCGTCGGAGGCCGGGGCATCTTCCTCGTCTGCGGGGCGGCCATCGCCGTCGCCGGCGTTCTGGCGACGGCCAACCGCACCTTTCGCGCCGCCACGTGATCACGGGGTGCGCGCTTCGTGCGGGATCTACCGATTGATCGGCTGCTCTGGATCAAGTGGTGGCTGGTCGCTGGTCCCTCATTCACAGCCGGGCGATCGCCGCAGCTAGCGTGCCGAAGGTATGGGCGACGTGGACGACCTTTCCGATGCGCGGCGCGAGACCGGGCTTAATTGCGATGATGCTGGTCAGGAAGACGCTCACCAGATCGTAGGTCGGATCGACGATCACCCGCATCCCCGGGTAGCCGCCGTGGAAAAAGGCACGCGGGCTCATCAGATCCGAGCCCCGGAAGAAACCTTCGCCCCGCACCATCCAGCCCAAGCCCTTGCTCAACGTGACGAAGTGCTCCTCGCCAGTGCCCGCCAGTCGCTCGGGCGTGTCCGCCCAGGGGAATTGCCGCGTCACCATCTGCGCGACGGACACTGGCGAGAGGATGTCGGCATCGCCGTAGGAACCGCCATTGAGCATCATCTGACCGAAGATTGCCAGGTCATCAGCTCTGGTGAAGGCACCGATGTCGCCCCGCATGGTGAAAAGACAAGCCGGCTCGTTCATCCAGGGGTGCAGCGTGAGGTCGGCGTCGAAGACCGGTACGATTCGCGACAGGTCGCTCGCTTCGCAGCCAAATGCGGTGTTGTGCACGCCGAGGGGATCGAAGAGCCAATCCCGCCCGAGGTCGGCAACTTCTCGGCCAGTGACGACCCGGAGAACCTCGGCGAGCACGACGAAGCCCCAGGTGCAGTAGCTGCCCCGCATGCCCGGTGGGAAAACGAGCTCCTGGCGGTAAATCTCCGCGAGCAGCTCCGGGATGGGCAGCAGGGTGTTCATGGGAAACGAGAGCTCGTCGGGCAGCCCGGAGGCGTGCGCGAGCAGGTGGCGGATCGTCACCTGCTGTTTGCCGTGCGCGGCGAAGCTGGGGAGGTAATCGGCGACCGGGCGCGACAGCATCAGATAGCCGCGCTCGACCGCCTGCATCACCAACGTGGCGACGAAGATCTTCGTAAAGGAGCCGACGTAGTACCGACTATCCGCGCCAACGTCGTGGCCTCGCACCGGCAAGCTGGGATGAACGATCCGATCGCGGTAGACCCGCACCCCGTGACGGATGATCACCACGTCGGCGATCGGCAGAGCCCCCTCGCCGACCGTCCGCGATAAATACTCCTTTACCCGCCCGAGGCGGTCGCGGGAGACGCCCACCGCCTGAACGCCCGCATTGTCCTTCTGTCCCACGCTCACCACCACACACGATCCACACGATGACCCGCACGATTGCCCACGCGATTTGTGTCCAACACACGGTGTGAAAACAAAAGCCCGGCGAAGGGCCGGGCGATGGCGTGACCAAAGGAATTGATCGGCGGTCGTTACCTTGCCGAAAAGAGCACGTCACCGACGTAGTTGTTTTGGAGTTCGATCATGTTTGCGATGTTCCGGCGCACCCAATCCGAGGCCGCTCGGGTCGCGGCCTCGGCTGCCTGGGCCGACTGCCAAGTGCTGAGCGAGATGATCGTGTCGTTGCCGACACCAACTCCCTCGTAGGCAATGAAGCCCGGCTGCTTCCGAAAAATCGGCAACATTCCTTCCTCGGCGCGCCGCGCCACCTCCTCGGGGCCACCGCTGACAACCTTGTAGACGGCGATCCGCATGTGTGTCATCAGAAACCTCCTCGTACAATCACGAAGAATCAAGCGACGTCTAGTCGTCCGTCTTCACCGCGACGTAGCATCTGGAGCGAAACCGCTCCATCCTTACTCTGCTACGACGAAACCACGGGAAGCACCACGTGGGAGGCGTGGGCCTTCTCGTGAAAGATGGTGTTCGTCGCCACTTTCCCTTGCACCTCCGTTATTGGCACACCGCCGGTGTTCAGATTCCGCGCGTAGCGCGGGAAGTCGCTGCTGGTCACCTGCACCCGCAGGCGATGGCCGGCTTTGAAAACTTGCGCCGTGGCCCACAGGTCGATCTCAAACCGATAGATCGCCCCTGGCACCATCAGCTCCGGGCGCTCGAAGGAATCGCGGTAGCGGGCGCGGAGGATGCCGTCGCACACCGACATCGAGCGCCCGTCCGGGTAGACGTCGCACAGCCGCACCACCCAGTCGGTGTCCGGCGCGGATGAGGTCGCGTAGAGGATCGCCTTCACCGGACCGATGACGGTCAGATCACGTGCGAGAACCTCCGACGTGTAGGTCAGCAGGCGTCCTTCGATCGAGCGGTAGTCGTACGGACCGGTCTGGGGGTAATGCAACAGGCTGGGTATCGGATTGGCCGGGTCGTAGATGAAGCGGTCAGACGGCTCTTCTTCGGTGGGCGCGACGAAGCTCAAGCCACCATTGTTCAGTGACTCCCCGCTCGGTCCAGGCCCGGCGTCCAGGTAGAGCGGTCGGTAGCTGATCCCCGGTGGCGGCCACTCCTCCAGGTCGAGCCAGCGGTTATCGCCCATCAGGAAGATCCGGATGGGCGCGTCGTCGGTCGCGTCGGTATCCTTGCGCTTGAGCCAGTGGTCGTACCAGCACAGCCGCTCGGCGTCAAGGTCGAACTCGGCCTGGGGTCCAAAGTCCAATTCGCCGACGAGTCGCTTGTCGATCCCCGGAGCCCAGTGAATCCACGGTCCCACGATCAGCCGCTGACCAGTACGGCAACGGGTCGATCGCCCGTGTTGGCGGATGCCATTGAAACAGCGCAGGGCGCCGTCGAGAAAGGGATCGAACCAGCCACTCAGATGGAGGATGGGCACGTCCATCTCCGCCACCTGGCGGGTCACGTCAATCGGGTTCCAGTAGCCGCTTCCCTGGGGATGCGCCAGAAACGCGAAGTACCAGTCGGCCAATCCTTCAATCGGCGGGAAAGACGCCAATGGGAGGTGGCGCAGCCACGTCTCCAGCTTTTCGTACGCGCTCTGGATCCGCTCGCGATCCCCTAGGCGCTCCGGTGGTGTGGACTCGTGCTCCAGCTCCGCGAGCAGGAGCGCTCGGAGGATCCAATCTCGGTAGATAACCAGCTGGTGAACACCACCCCGATAGAAGGCGGGGCTTCCCGCATCGGCGAGACCTTGCCGCACCACGACCGATTGGAGATGCGGGGGACGGGTCGTGGCGGCCAGATAGGCAGTGCCCCCGGCGTAAGAGCCGCCATACATCCCCACGTCGCCGTTGGACCACGGCTGGACGGCCGCCCATTCGATCGTGTCGAAGCCGTCCTGGTTTGGCCCCGAGCCATCGTCCCTGAGGGGTTCGAACGTGCCGGCCGAGGCGAACCGTCCGCGGACGTTCTGAGCCACGTACACGTAGCCGTGGCGCGGGAAGAAGGCGCCATCGCTGGCCCGAGCCGGCAGCCCGAGGCTATAGGGCGTTCGCTCGACCAGCACCGGGTAGCGTCCAGGCGCCCGGGGACGGTAGACGTCGGCGCGCAGAATCATCCCGTCCTGCATCGGAACCGCGACCCCACGCTCGACGAGGATATCCTCGAGCGGTGAGGATGTCGTCTCCTCTGATGGCATGTCCTCTTTGGTCGTTCTCATCTCCCTACTCCTTCCTTGAAACCCCTGATCGTGAAGATTGTGCAGGCGGCAAAGAAGCACTGCGCCTGATCGGCGGAATCCAGACCGGCAAGCCACTGCGCGGCGTCGTCTGTCGAGACAATCCCCTCCGCGCAAGCTTGTTGCGCGGTTTCCCGCAGTCGGAGGACAACGTCGGCGACGGCGAAGCGCTCGAACACCGCGGTTTGCCCGATAACCTGCACGTTCCCGAGCCCAGCATTCCGAAACAGCGCCGGTAAGCGTCTCCCGATCCACGGCTGGGGGATACGCTGGTCGTGGACCTGGAGGAGACGGCGGGTAACCGGTGGGTTCGGCGCATCGAGCACGAGGGTGCCCCAATCCGGCTCGCTGATGACGACGCGGGCGTTAGGACGAGCGACTCGGACCATCTCGGCGAGCGCCCGGGCGGGATCGTCGAGGTGTTGCAGGACCCGGTCAGCGCGGCAGGCGTCGAAAGATCCGTCCGGAAACGGCAGGCGCTGGGCATCGCCAAGCCGGAGCCGAATCGTTCGCTGCAGGTCGTCGCACCGCTGACGCGCGGTGGCGATCATCTGCGCGCTGCGGTCCAGACCGACAACCCGTCCACTGGGTCCGACCAGCGGGGCCAGCGCGCGCAGGTCGTCGCCGGTCCCGCAGCCCACGTCGAGAACGTGGTCGCCCTCGTGCAGATCGAGGAGGGCGAAGGCCCGGCGCTTGTACGTCTGAGCCTGATCCAGCGCGCTGACGACGTTCAGGTAGTCGACCAATCGCTCCGGATGGGCAGAGCGGTCGACGTCGGCGAACCCCGAGACCTGGTGACTCTCGTCCATCGCGATTTCCGAAACCTCCGATCGCGTTTCCCGGTTGGTTGGTGTCACAAGCTATTCTCGGCTTGCTCGGGTGAGAGCACATCAGGGCTAGCACGTATCCGAAGTACGTATCTTGTCTCGGCGGGTCCGGGCGGCGTCAGTCGGAGTTCGCGGCGAGGAGTCCCTGCTCGACGGCCCAGGTGGCGATACGGGTACGCGAGGCGAGGCCGAGCTTCGCCCGGATGTGGGCGATGTGGACCTCGACCGTCCGCTCGGAAACCACTAGGACATCGGCGATTTGCCGGTTCGTGAAACCGCGTGCGATGAGCGAAACAACCTCGCACTCGCGCGCAGTGAGAGCCACCGGCTCGCGCGGCTGTGGCGTCGTTTTGGCTTGCCAAACCGAATCGGCAGGCTTGACGGTCGAGAGCGTCGATTGGCCAAGGTCGACCGCCGCTTCCATCGTCATCCTCCGTCCGCGTTCCCAGGCCTTGTCTGCATCTCGGGCACCCAGCGTGCGTCGCGCCGATTCCAACCAAAGGCTAATCTGGGTCCGCTCGACTGGAACCGACACGGTTCCCAGGTCCTCGCGGAGCTTCGCGGCCGCCCCGGCGAGGCACAGCGCCACGGTTGCGGAGCCTCGGGCCGCCACCACCCCGGCGATGCCTTCCAGGGCACGCGGAATGAATCCCCGCTCGCCAATGTCCTGCCATGCGGTCAGGCTCGCCCAGTAGAGGTCTGCTCCGGTTGCGTGATCACCCTGGCCTAGCGCGGCAGTCGCCAGGTACCAGAGGTTGCGCGCGACACCACGTCGATTTCCTAGCTGGCGCGCAATCGCCAATGCCTCGTCGGCAAATGCACGAGTTGCTAAGTGATCACCAAGCTGAGCGGAAATTTCGGCCAACCTTCCCAGCGATGTGCCCACCCCCCAGCGATCCCCCATCTTCCGGCGTAGTTCGAGAGCCTGGTCGTGGAGCGCCCGCGCCTGGTCCACGTCCCCTTCCTCCCACGAAACAACGCCAAGCCAGTAGAGAGCCAGGGATCGGCTCCAGTCATCCTCGATGTCCTGATACACCTCGAGACTCTCGACCAGCAGCGCGCGCGCCGCGGCATAGTCACCGTGATCGGATTTCAGGCCCGCCTGTACATTCAGGGCCTGCCCAATCTGCTGAGAGGCGCCCAGTTCACGCCCGATTGCCAGTGCATCGTCTGCTAAAGAAGCCGCTTTGGGGTAATCGCCAAGGCTCCAGGCCACGACTCCCGCGAGAAAGCAGACCCGTGATCGTAAAACAGTACGCGTCGCTGTCTCAGGAAGACTCAGCACGGTCTCGAAGGAGGCTCGCGCCTCACTCAGGTACCCGCGGACGTACCAGAACCAACCAAGTGCAACCGAAAGGCGCAGCGCTGATTCGGCTTGTCTATCCTCGATCAGCCAGCGCAGCGCTGACCGGAGATTCTCCTGCTCGCGCACCAACCAGGCGTACCAGGTTGCGAACTGCGGGCTCTTGATCCCCGCGTCGGCCTCCTCGGCGCGCTGAAGAAAATACGCCGCGTGGCGTTGGGCCACCGCGCGTTCCTCGCCGGGAGCAGCCAATCGCTCCATGGCGTACTGGCGCATCGTTTCCAGGAGCCGATAGCGTCGGGTGCCGGCCGAGTCCTCGTCCGCGACGACGAGCGACTTGTCGACGAGGCGGAGGAGCAGGTCGACGATCAGGTCGGCGTCTAGCTCGTCGTCGGCGCAAATCACCTCGGCCGCCTCGAGGCTAAACCCGCCCGTAAAGAGGGCCAGGCGACGGAAGATGCGCTGCTCGGGCCCGGTGAGGAGCCCGTAGCTCCAATCGAGGAGGGCTCGCAGCGTCTGATGCCGGGGCGGAGCCACCCGGAATCCGTACACGAGTAGCCTGAAACGGTGTTCCAGCCGCGCGGCCAGCTCCTCCGCGGCCAGTCCCCGAACGCGCGGGGCGGCCAGCTCCAGCGCCAGCGGGATGCCATCGAGCCGGATGCAGATCTGGGCGATGGCCGGCGCGTTGTCGTCGGTCACGACAAAGCTCGGCGAGGCAGCGCGCGCACGAGTGACGAAGAGCTGCGGCGCTTCATAGTCAAGAACGCTAGCCGCCGACACGAGCGATTCCGTCGGCGTCGACAAGGGCTTGATCGGGTAGATAACCTCGCCCGGGACGTGGAGAGGTTCGCGACTCGTCGTCAGGATGGTGAGGGTCGGGCACGCGTGGAGCAAGGCGTCGACCAGCGCCGCACACGCCTCGATCAGGTGCTCGCAGTTGTCGAGAACCAAAAGGGGCGAACGGCGCTGCAAATAGGCGCACAGCGCGGCCAGGTAGGAACGATCCCGTTTCTCTTCGACGCCGAGCACGGTCGCGACCATTTGCGGCACGTGCTCCGCTCGCGCGACCGGCGCCAATTCCACCAGCCAGACGCCGTCGGCAAAGTTGTCCAGGAGGTCCGCCGCAGCTTCGAGCGCGAGACGAGTCTTCCCACTTCCACCGGTGCCGGTGAGCGTCACCAGACGCCGTTCCTGAAGGCGCTCCCTCACCGCGGTCAGCTCGCGCTCGCGGCCAATGAAGCTCGTCAGTTGGAATGGCAGATTATGGCGGGGTGATTCGACGGGCGCAAGATCCGATACCGCGTTGCCGCCGACGCCGTGGACGGCCACGGACGAGGCGACCTTCAACGGCGCTCGCCCCGCTTCAGTCAGGCGGGCTCGATCGTCTTCCCCGAGGTCAAGGGCCCGGGCGAGCAAAGTAATGGTCTCGCGGTGCGGATGGAGCTTCAGACCCCGCTCGAGGTCGCTAATCCCGCGCAGGCTGAGGCCCGCCCGCTCGGCCAGCTCCTCCTGGGTCAACCCCTTGGCCCGTCGCAACCAGCGCAGCAGATCACCGAAGGTCGAGGAGCGGTCCACGGCCACCACGTCACCTCCCTGGTAGCCGAACCAGAAGCGTGACCAGATCCCTCGCGGGAGCGTGTGTAGGGCGGCCCGATATTAGCACACGGCATGTCGGATGTAAACGAGTGCCGCGTGCCAGTTAGCGGGTCAGCAGATCTTCGTCGCGGTATTCCTGCTCAACCCTGGGGAAAATGGGCTGAGGAGCGCGGCGTACCGCCCCGTCTACTCCGTCGACGGCCCCGCGGTCGGCTTCCACCCCACCGTCTCGACCATGATCGTGCTCCAGATGCCGTCGGGATTCTCCCCCCAGCGGCGGTGGGCCGCGGCGTAGCGCTCGATCGTCGACCGATCGGCCCAACCAAGCTCAATCACGCGATCCGCGAACCGCGGCGCCAGGAAAATGCCTGCCCAGACCTCGCCCGCCCAGGCAGGGAAGGTGTTCGTACCCGCCGACGTCTCCAGACGCTCGAAGCCCGCCTCTCGGAGCAGGGCGCGCTGGAGGCGTCCTTGCTCGGGATTGCCCCCGTTGTGTCGCCACAGTCGCTCGTACAGTGCACGGGCTTCGGCGAGCGTCGGATCGGACGGAAAGAACAGCCGGCCGCCGGTGTCCCCGTCGCGTAACCCAATCAGACCGCCCGGCTTCAGCACCCGCCGCATCTCCCGAATGACCGTTGGCGGATCCGCCACGTGCTCCAGCAGGGTGTGCTCGAAAGCGGCGTCGAAACTGCCGTCGGGGAAGGGCAGCACAGCGGCATTAGCCACCTCGAACCGAACGTTGGTGATCTCCCGCTCGACGGCGAGCGCCTGTGCCGCCGCGACCTGGCTCGCTTCGATGTCGATTCCGACGACCTCACCCGGCGCGACGACTTGAGCAAACCCGACGGTGATACTCCCGGGACCGCAGCCGACGTCCAAAACCCTCATTCCCGGTTCAAGGTAACGCAGAATGAAGGCTCCTTCCCGTTCCGCGGTCCGGGCTCCCATGGCCCGGGTCACCTCCCTGCCATGGCCGTGGGTGTACGTCCCAGAACGCGGCGGAGCGGAGCCAGATGGTTCGTGTTGCTGCATCTCCTGGCCTCCCTGACGTTTGGACTCGTGACGAAATAACTCAGTCATTCGGGCGGGACGGTGCTACGATAGGCACCGCTGCCGCGCGCGGCGGGACCGGTTCGCGTAACGGCTCGCTTCGATGAGAGCACGCTCGTTCGCCGCCAAACCGAGGGCGTCCTCGAGCAGGCCGACGGTCTCCTTCCGCGGCCGCAGCTTCAGGTTGCGTTCGAGGTCGCTGATCCCTCGGACACTCAAGCCCGCCCGCTCGGACAGCTCTTCCTGGGTTAGTCCTGCTCGAAGCCGATACTGGCGGAGTAGGTCGCCGAAAGTCGGAGGGTTTACAGCCATCGCTTCACCTCCCGGGCACCCCAACCCAGAAAGGTCCGCACAAATCGAGCAAGCGCGTGGCCGCATTATAGCGCACGAGATTCTGGATGTAAATCGTGTGAGTAAACGTGTGGGTTGGATGTTGACAGGTAGTCCGGCCTGGGCGACAATCGATGCGATGCTTTCTGGGCCCTTGGAAGAATGGAGGTAGCGAGCAATGACGGACGAGCGACGAACGGCAACCTATACCTTCGGATATGATCAAACCCACGTCGAGCGATTGGCAGGTCGGATCGCGGAGCGCCAGGGTGCGTTTATTCTCCCGCATCTGCACCCGGGGATGCGGCTGGTCGACGTCGGCTGCGGTCCAGGGACGATCACCGCCGGCTTGGCCCGGGCGGTGGCGCCCGGCGAGGTTCTGGGCATCGACGTCGCCCCGACGATGATCGAACGAGCCCGGGCCCTGGCGGACGCGCAGGGGATTCCCAACGTTCGGTTCGAGATTGGTCGGGCCGAGGAGCTACCCGCGGCAGACGAATCGTTCGACGCTGCCTTCGAGCACGCCCTGCTCGAGCACGTCGCCGACCCACTGCGCGTCCTGCGGGAGATGCACCGGGTGCTCAAACCAGGTGGGGTGATCGGCCTGGCCGACGGCGACTGGGGAACGTGGCTCGTCGAGCCGCTGCCGCCTGAGATAGCGGAGGCACTCGCCCTCTTCGAACGGGTCTGGCGACACAATGGGGGGAATCCGCGCTTTGGCCGTCACCAGCGGGCTCTCCTGCGCCAGGCGGGTTTTCGCTATGGCGAGACGACCCTGCGGAGCCGCGAAATTCCGCCGGACTCCGCCGAAGCCACGTTCGCACGCCCGGCCTTCACCGAGCGGGCGATCGCGCTGGAGTGGGTGGATCGGCCGACGCTGGAGCGATATGCCGACGCCTTCCGGGCCTGGGCGAAGCATCCCGACGCGCTCTGGATGACGGCCAACGTCCAGACTGTTGGCTGGCGAATCTGACGCCGGCATGGCCTGCCAGGCCGGGGGGAAGATCACACATCCTATGTGACATGCGGGTTTCCTTCGTCGATTACCCCGCTGACGCGACTTCGCCCAGCAGGTCGGCCAGCTCCCGTGGTGCCGTCTCCCACGGGCTATGGCCGCTGTTCAGCTCCCGATACTGCCAGCCCGCCCTTTGCGCCCTTGCCGCGGTCTGCCTAATGATCGCCATAACGGCGGCCCAGACGGGATTGTCCTTGGTCTCGGCTTTCTTGTCCGTGCAGTAGATGTAGGTGCGGGGAATATCGGCCGCGCGCGGATTCCCGACCGAGACCGCCTGGAGCAGCGGCTTGAGCGGTTGGGGGGTCCGCCTGGGAGCGTCGGGGGGATCGTGGGGCAGGAGCCAGCCGTACCCGTACGTCTGCCCGACCTGGGTAAAGGCAACCGCGAGCTCGGGACCGACGAGATCCCCCAGGGATTGGCCATCCTCCGGCACGAAGGCGTCGGGGAAGACCAGGAGGCGGATGCGCTCGGGCACTCGTTCTGCCGCCCCCATGACCACCATGCCGGAGAAGCTGTAGCCAAGCAGGATGACCCCACGCAGATCCTCGTATTCGAGAACGTTCACGACGTCCTGGATGTGGGTAACCATGCCGACCTCTGGGGTCGCTAGGTGGACGCGCTCCCCCGGCCGGTGAGGGTCGGGTGAACACCTCGTGTCCCTTGGCTTGCAGAAGCCTGGCAACTTGTCGCCACTGCCACCCGCCCACCCAGCCGCCCGGCACAAGCACGTAGGTCGCCATCGTCTTCTCCTTTAACCAAGCACGTCCCCCAGCCACGTCGTGACCAGATCTGTCACTCGCTCAAACTGATAGCCCAGCGTCGTCAGCTCCAGGAAGTGCCCCATCCCGTTGACCACTTCCAGACGAACCCGCTCGTTGCCGACCTCGCGCAGGGCGCGCTCCAGCCAGAGCGAATGCTCGAGGGGCACGCGCATGTCCGCCGTCCCGTGAATCAGGAGCACTGGCTGGGGAATCCGCTCGACCAAGCCGAGCACCCGGACCGACGCGTAGCGGTCCGGAATCTCCTCGGGCGTGCCCCCCATAAACTGCACGATCCCGTCCCGCGCGCTCGGAGCAAAGTCCGCCACGCTTCGTACGTACTGGGCGGTGTCAACGACCGGCGCGATGGCGATCACCGCGCGTACCCGGGCGTCGATCGCCGCGGCGCGCAAGGCGGCAATGCCCCCTCGGGAGTGCCCGAGGAGCGACAACCGCGCTTCGTCCACGTCCGCCTCGCGTTCCAGCCAGTCGAGAGCGAGGGTCAGGTCGGCGACGTCGTCGTAGGGCGACGCGGCCCGATAGGTGGGAACCAGGGCGAGGTAGCCGGCCAGGGCGAGCCGCTCGCCCGCCCAGCGGTAGGCGTCGAGGACGCCTACCGCCAAGCCCCCCGGCGCGACCACGACACCCGGGTGGGCTCCCCTCCCCGTGGGTCGGTAAGCGACCGCTGGCAAAACAACGCCCTGGTCCCGGAGTTCGGTCGACTGAACCACGATTTCGTTATGGTCCGGCTGTGGATCCGTCATGTTCGGTCTCTCCTGCTGCCCAAGAATGTCCCCAATCCTGATTCACGCGCGACTCAGCCCAAGCTTCGGAGGTCTACGCCGAGCTGCCGGGCGAGCGTAGGCGGGCGTCCGGATGCCGCGCGGACGCGGGAATTTGGTAGGTTCCCCGCACGAGAGCGCCGTCGGCCTCGGGCAGGAGCGCGGCGCAGCTTTCGGTATCCTCGATGATGCGCGCTCGGAGGCCCGGATGCGCAGCCTCCAGCCGAGGGAGATTAGCGTCTCCAAACATCGTTCGCACCGACGCCGTCATCCCGATCAGCATAAACCGCGAAGGCGCTGGCATCCGCTCACCCTTCTCCATGACCGGCGGTCACGCTCCCGGGAACCCACGCTACCGCCGCGCAGGCCAGAAACGCGAGGAACGCGTCCGGGCGCTCGCCCCAGGCTCGCACCGCGTCAGCCATCGCAGCGAGGGTGGGCCGATCCACCCAGCCCTGGCCGAGGGCCACTTCGACGAATGCCGGCTCTTCGAGGTAGTTGACGATCGCCGTGGCGACGAAGCGCGTCCCCTCGGCAGTTCCCCAGTGCCCGCCGGCCGTGACCGTCGCAGACGCCTCGGCACGCTCGAAGCCGGCGTCCAGGAGGAGGCGACGGTGGTGTCGCGCCCGAAATGGGTCACCGCCGTTTTGTTGCACGACCCTCGACCAGAGTGCCCACATCCGGTCCAGGAGCGGGTTTGCTGGAACGAACAGGCGAGCGCCGTGATCGTCGTCACAGATTCCCACGACCCCGCCCGGCCTGAGAACTCGGCGCATCTCCCGCAGAGCGTGAAGCGGCTCGCGCAGGTGAAGAAGCGGGGTATGCGCCCAGGCCGCGTCGGACGTTTCCGATGTCATTCTTGCGCTCCTAATCTCGCAGCGAGAAAATGAATCGTGCTGCGTTCCATTTGCCGTAACGTCCTTTAATTCCGAAATTGACAACTCCCAGTTGTCCCCGGTACGACTCAGCTCGGCGGCCGGGGCATGACGCCGAGCTGGGTGAGCAATCCGGCGACGTCGAGATAATGGCAGACGTGCACTGTCTTCCCGTCTTGCTCGGTGAGAACCACGGCGGCACGGATTTCGGCCACCTTCCCGGTCGGGGGCATCCCATTCAAGCTACCCGTGTTGGTTCCCCGCCAGATGATCTCCCCGACCACTTGATTGCCGGCGGCGATGCGGTTTTCGATCACCCCTCGGGCATCGGGAAACGCGCCCTTCCAAGCTTGCGCGTTTGTGGTCGCCTCCTGGACGTTCATGCGCCGTCCTGTCCCCACCTCCTCCGCCACGCCATTCGGCACGACGTGCGCCTGGAAGGCTTCCGGCTTCCCAGCATTGAAGGTATCAACCCAAAGATCAAGAAGCTCACTTGCCGTTGCCATGCGACCTTTCTCCTCTCTCCATCGCGTGATTGCGGTGACTGCGCTCCGAAGCCAGGACGTCTCGCAGCCAATTTGTTGCCAGCTGGCCGACTCGGTCAAACTAGCACCTGAGCGCGACGAAATCTGCGACCGTGCCAAGGTTCCTTCATTCGAGTACAGCAGGGGATCCGGCGCTCAGATCCGCCAGGCAACCGTCTGGAGATTCGCGGTGATCGCCAGCGCATCCGGCTGCCTCGCCCAGGCACGGAAGCCTTCCGCGTAGCGCTCGAGCGTCGGTCGATCCACCCATCCGAGCTCAATCGCCCGGCCGCCGCCTCGCGGTCCCCGGAGCCGGTCAACCCAGCTGTCCACCTCGTCGGGACGGAGCTCCACCCCCCGCAGGGTGGTCTCGCCGGGACGAAAACCCGCCTGGCGCAGGAGAGCGCGCTGGTGCCGTCCCAAGCGCGGATTTCCCCCGTTGTGCCGCCAGACCCGCTCGTAGAGCGCGAGACCCTCAAGCATCTCGGGAATGGTTGGCTCGAGGAGCATCGTCCCCCAATCGCCGTCGGCCAGGCCAATCACTCCGCTGGGTTTGAGCACCCGGTGGATCTCCCGCAGGACGCGCAATGGGTCGGCGACGTGTTCCAGGAGGTTGTGCTCCAGGGCCGCGTCAAACGTCTCGTCCGCCACCGGCAGCTCTTCGGCTTGGCCGACCTCGAATCGAATGTGAGCAATCCCTTGCTCTTTCGCTAAGGCACGGGCTCGCTCGATCATTGCCGGCGAGACATCAATCCCCAGAACCTCGCCCGGCGCGACCACGCGGGCCAGGCCGACCGTGATCGTCCCCGGCCCACAGCCAACGTCGACGAGACGCATGGCGGGACGAAGGTGAGGGAGGAAAAAGGCGGCCTCGCGCTCGGCGGTCCGATTCGCCATCCTCTGGGCAACGGTCTGGCCGTAGCCGTGGGTATAAGCTCCGGTTTGCTGCTCGTTGCTCATTATGGGCTCCTTCCTTCCATCACTGGCAGCAGAAGATGAGACGGCCGCAGGTCGTCATGGAAGATCTGATTCGTTGCGACACGGCCCTGCGTCTCTTTACCGATGGGACCGCCCGTATTCAGATTACGATCGAACGCCGGGTAGTCGCTGCTGCTGATCGTGACCCGCAGCCGGTGCCCCGCGGGGATCACCACCGAGAGCGGCATCATCTCGACGGTGAAGCGCGTTGGCTGACCTGGCTCGAGGAGCCGCGGACGACCAAAAGACTCGCGGTAGCGCGCCCGAAGGATTCCTCCCGAGAGGACGATTGACGTTTCGTCGGGTCGGACCCAGGTCAGCTTGACGATCCAATCGGTATCCGGCGCGCTCGACGCCGCGATGAGAATGGCGCGGAGCGGTCCGATCAGCGCGAGGGGCTGGGCGAGAGGCGTCGAGGTGTAGGTGAGCAGGCGATGCTCCAGCGACGACTGATCGACGCCCATGCCGAAGAGGCCAAAGAAGCCACCCCCACGGAGCGACGGGATCGGATTTTCCGGGTCATACGCGAACCCATCGGCGACCTCGCGAGTGGTAGGCGCCTCGGTCGAAAGGATGCCCGGGCCATTCCCGCGATGGAGGAACCAGGCGGTGGGGGTCAGGCCGGGTGGGGGCCAGGTGTCGCAACCGATCCAGCGTTCGGCGCCGATCACGTAGAGCCAGACCCGCGGGTCGTTCTCGACGCCGTTTGAACGGCCCTGGAGAGCGTGATCGTACCAGCGCCCGCGGAAGGCGAGGAAGTCGAGCGCGGCGTCTCGCTCAAACTCCAGATCGCCGATCCGGGTTTTCCCGACGTTTTCGGGACCGTGGAGCCAGGGCCCGACGATCAGCCGTTGCCCCTCACGCGCTTCCGACGTCGCCGCGCGCTCCCGCATCAGGGTAAAGGCGAGCAGGGTTTGCCCGATGAACGGGTCGAACCAGCCACCGAGGTGGCAGACTGGCACCTGGACCCGGTCCACCAAGCGCGCGAGATCAGTCGGCCGCCACCATTCATCCTCCTCGGGGTGCGCAAGCCAGTCGTTGTAATGATCGGCCACTCCCGCGAAGAGGGGATGCGGCGTAAGGGGAAGGTGATCAGTCACGCTCGTCGCCGGCAGAATGATCGAGGTGCGTCCTGGTCGATTCGGGTGATGGATCACGTTCTGATCGGCCGTGCGGGCGTTAGCCTCCTGGTACTCCCGAAGGCGGCTCTCGGCAAGCGTCCGCTGCTCTTGCGAAAACGCCCCCAGCCGATGATCGATCCATGACGCGGCGACTCCCTGCAACGTGGCCAGAGCGAAGGCTCCGCCCGGTGCGAGCGTTCGGTAGAGCTGGAAGCCGCTGGCCTGGCGAACGAACAGCGCGCTCAGGTGCGAGGGCGCCTCGACTGCCGTTTGCTGGGCGGTGAATCCGCTGACCGAACCGCAGATCATCCCGCAGTGCCCGTTCGACCAGGGCTGAGCCGCCGCCCATTCGATCGTGTCGGAGCCGTCGCCGGGCGGCGAGCCAGGCATCGGCCCGACGAAATCCCCCCCGGATTCGCCGGAGCCGCGCAAGCTGACGCTGACGACCACGTAGCCCCGCTCCGCGTAGTATGCGCCGGCCTGCCCGGTCCGCTCTTCCAGGCGATGCGGTCCCCGCTCGACGATCACGGGATAACGGCCCGACGTCTTCGGCTGCCAGAGCATCGCCCCCAACTCGGTTCCGTCGCGCATGGGGATGCGCAGTCCGCGCTCGACGCTCACCTCGTGCTCGGGCGGTCGGGTCCGGGTGCGCGAAGCCGGGGAGTCCGTGATTAGCTCGGTCCAATCTGTCATTCTTTTGGCCTCAGCGGCCCCCGGCCTACCCCGGCGGTCGATAGTCTGGGCGCAGTGTTTGGGCCTTCTGGAGGATCCCGACCAGGTCGTCGGCGGCGATCAGTTCGTGCGTCTCGAAGTGCTTGAAGATGCCGCTGCTCGTCACGGCCAGGGCGAGCGCGGCCGCCGCGGCCGAGTTGGGCAGGTCGCAGATGGCGAGGCCATCGTACTGACCGAACATCCAGTAGTAGGCGTCGAGCGTGCCGCCCGCGGCCTCGGCGGCGCGCTGCACCGGCGGGCGCCGGTCCTCCGGCTTCTCGATGAACCGCGCCAACGCGTCACCGGTGACCGAAAAGAACATCACGTACTTCGCCATGCTCGTCAAACCTCCTCTTGGCAGAATCTTTCGTGCCAAGTCTCGTCGCTTGCGGACCGGTTGTCCACACACGACTCACACAATTACCCACACGATGACCCACACAATTCACGTCCGAAATCGCGGGTGCTTTGACGCGGCCACGCCTTGCGCCGAGGTGCTGTTCAGGCCGTGGCTGCCCGCGGGGTGGCGACCCGGCGACCAGGTCGCCGCGCGAAAGGGGCGATTGGCCAGCGCCAGGACGCCCGCGACCGCGATGACAATCCCGCAGACCAGGAAGATGCCCCTCCCCCCGACCAGCATGCCGAGCACCCCCCGAGGCTCAACGAGAGCGGCTTGAGGCCGACGACCCCGAGCATGACAAACGCCATCACCGCCCGCGCGCCTCGGCCGGAGCGTGCGTCTGCACCAGAGTCAGATAGGTGATCGCGCAGAGCGCGCGCACTGCAGTGGCGAGGAAGAGCGCGACGGCGGCGGCTTGGATGGTGGTCGCGAGGCCAACGAACGTGAGACCGACGCCGGTGCCGAGGAGGGTGAGCGCGGCCAGCAAGCCCAGCCGCGACACCCGCCCGATTGACCCCCAGGCCAAGCGCCGCTAGAAGGGCGCCGGCTCCGCCGATCCCGTAAAGCAGCCCGACGCCGGGGTCTCCCGCTCCCAGCGTGAGCTTGGCCAGCGTCGGAACGCCGACCAGGTTGGGCCCCCGATAGCCCAGCGAGTAGATGGTCAGGGTGAACACGGCGACGCGCAGCAGGGGTGAACGCACGACTAACTGGACGCCTTCCCGGAGCTGGCCGAGCGGGTCGCTTTTCCGCGCTTCCTCGCGCGGCGCGCCTCCCCGGACAAACCACAGACAGGTCGCCGCCACCCCGAAGGAGAAAGCGTTGAGCGCGAAGGCCGGCGCGCTGCCCACCTGGGCGACCAGGACGCCGGCGATGGGCGGGACGAGGAACAGGGCGGTGTTGAAGCCGGTCGTGTTCAACGCGACCGCGTGGCGCACTTTGTCGAGGGGGACCAGCTCCGAGGCGATCGATTGCTGGGCGGGGACCGAAAAGGCGTAGACGCTGCCGGCCAGCACCGCGTAGACGTAGAGGTGCCAGAGATCCAGCATCCGCACGGCGGTGAGCGTGGCGAGAATGCCGACCAGGAAGGCCATCAGCAAGTTGGTGACACGCAGCACCCCGCTCGCCCGGAAGCGGTCGGTGATGATGCCGCCAACGAGCATGAAGAGGGCGCGGGGGATGGCCTGGGCGGCGTTCTCGCCGCCCAGCGTGGCCGGGTTGTGGGTCAGGTTCAGCGCCAGAATCGCCAGTGCGACGATCTGAAACTGATCGCCGCACTGCGAGACGAGGTTGCCACTCCAGAACAGACGGAAATCGCGGATCTGCAGAGGGCCGAGGACCGCACTTTCACGCCAGATCCCCCGCGCGACCGGGAGCATTGCCATCGTCGGCTTCCTTTGTCTGACCAGATGCGGCTATTCTCGCCAGCACCAGGATCGAGCGCCACCCACGATCCACGCGATCGCCCACACGATGACCAACACGATCACCCACGCGATGTGCGCCCAAAATCTCGGGTGCTATAATGCCGTCGGGTGCTGGCTCGATTCCATCGTCTTTCCGCTGATTCCACGCGTCGGGAGGGAAAGTCGTGGACGTGGAACGCTCTCCGAGCTTTGGCGAGCTGCTCCGGCAGTTCCGCCGCACGGCGGGCCTGACCCAGGAGGAGCTGGCCGAGCGGGCAGGGCTGAGAATGCGGGGAATCAGCGACCTGGAGCAGGGCGTGAAGCTCCGTCCGCGGCCCGAAACGATTGGCCTGCTCGCCAACGCCCTGGGCCTCGCGGCCGCCCAACGCCAGCACCTGGAAGCGGCCAGACGCCGCAGCCCGCCGGCTTCTCCCGGGCCGACCACGCCAACCGGGAGCGACCACCGACCGGTCCCGCCCACGTCGCTCATCGGCCGCGCGCCCGAGCTCACCACCCTTGGCGCCCTGCTCGGGAGCCCCGCCGTTCGTCTCCTGACCTTGACCGGCCCCCCCGGCATCGGCAAGACTCGCCTGGCGCTCGCGAGCGCCGAAAGGAGCCAGCGGGACTTCCCGGATGGCGTCGCCTTTGTCGACCTCATGACCATCGCCGACCCGGCGCTGGTCCTAACGGCGACCGCGCACACCTGCGGGCTCGGAGATCTGCCCGGCTATTCGCTCGAAGAGTCGATGCATCGCTCCTTCGCGGTGAAGCGATTCCTGCTCATCCTCGACAACTTCGAGCACGTCCTGGCCGCCGCGCCGCGCGTCGCGGCACTCCTCGCCGCCTACCCTGCTCTGACGGTTCTGACAACCAGTCGGGCGCGGCTCCATCTGCGTGCCGAGCAGGTGTTTCCAGTGCCGCCGCTGAGTATCCCGGACCTGACCGCCCCCGTCGACGTCGCCTCCCTGCCGGAGAACCCCGCCGTGGCCCTCTTCCTGGGCCGGGCCCGGGCGGTCGATCCCGACTTTGCGCTGGACGCAGAGAACGGCGCCGTGATCGCCGAGATCTGCGTTGGTCTGGAGGGACTTCCCCTGGCCCTCGAACTTGCCGCGACGTGGGTCACGCTACTCACCCCGGAGGCGATCCGCGACCGCCTCCGTCACCCACTCGCTCTGCTCACCGCGGGCGCCCGCGACCTCCCCGCGCGCCAGCAAAGCCTCCGGGAGGCTATCACTTGGAGCTATCGCTTGCTTGCACCGAGCGAACAGGCGCTGCTGCGTCAGTTGTCGGTATTCGTCGGTGGTTTCAGCCTCGCGGCGGTGGAGGCCGTCTGTTCTCCGGAAGCTAAGCCGGGCGAGAGCGCGCTCGCAGGCCTGGCCACGCTCGTCGATCACAGTCTGCTTCGGCAGGTCGGAGATCCGGGGGCGGGGCCGCGCTACACGATTCTTGAGGCGATTCGCGAGTTTAGTCTGGAGCAGCTTTCCCGCGATGACCGGGCCTACGACGCCCATGCTCGCCACGCGAGCTATTTCCTCGCCCTCGCGGAAAGCGCCGGGGAGGAGGGGCTCGGTCCGCGGGCGGAGGCCTGGCTGATGCGGCTCGATCAAGAATACGGGAACCTCCGGCAGGCCAGCACCTGGCTCGCCGAGCACGGACGGACCGAGGACTCGCTCCGACTTGCCGGCTCGCTCTGGTGGTACTGGCAGGCCCGCAGCCGCTTCGGGGACGCCCGCGCCTGGCTGGACTCTCTGCTCGAGCGCCCGGCGGCAGGAAGGACGCGGGGCCGAGCGCGGGCCCTCGCCGCCGTCGGGGCATCCGCGACGTTACAGGCCGACTATGCCTCTGCCCAGACCCGGCTCAGCGAGGGCCTGGCGCTCGGGCGCGAGGTCGGCGATGGCTACGTGGTTATCCTCGCCCTGATCTGCCTAGGCCGCGTGGCGCGCGAGCAGGGCGATTTTCCGGAAGCCCACCGCCGTCTCGCGCAGGCGGTCTGCGTGGCCAGAGCTCGAGCCGACGACGCCCTGACCGGTGTTGCGCTCAACTACCAGGGCCACCTCGCCCAAGATGAGGGAGACCTAGAGCAGGCGTGGCATCTCCAGGAAGAAGCCGTCGCCACCCTGCGGCGACAGTCGAAGATTCTGGTCACCGCGCCCCTGGGCGCCGTGGGCGAGCTCGCCTTGTGGCGCGGCGACTGTGCCCTGGCACGGCGATTTCTCGAGGAGAGCCTGGTGGTCCAGGGGAGCTTAGCGCCCCGTCGTGCCCTGGACAATCGACGAGACACCGCGGTGGACCGATGCCGTCTTGGTTTCATCGAGCTGGAAGAAGGTCGCCTCGAGCGGGCGCCCGTCCAGTTCCGGCAAAACTTGACGATCTACCGGGTGGTCGGCGATCAGCGCGGAATCGCCAAGACCCTCGAAGGTCTGGCCTGTGTCGCCGCGGCGGGCGGTCAGCGCGAGCGGGCCGGTGATCTCGTCCGCGCCGCGGCCACGCTCCGCACGGCCATGCACGCCCTCTCCCGCCCCCCGAGCACAGGGGCTCGAGCGCCATCTCGCCCCGGTCTTCGCGACCATGGACGAGAGCGCGTTTTCCGAGGTGTCCGTCAAAGCGGCCATGAGCCTGGCTTCCGAGCTCGCTGCATCGACCCCTCCTCCTTGGCTTCCGGTGCCCGAGTAGCGGCATCGCACGCGCGGGCCGGGAAGGTCCGCAAGTAGGCTTCGAGCTTCCCGCCTGCCGCCTCGGCAAGGTGTTGCACCAGAGCCCGCCGGCCCTGCTTCTCGACGAAGCGCGCCAACGTCTTGCCGGACATCGAAAACGACGAGAAGAACTTCGCCATGATCACGTACCCCCTTTTCAAAAGCGCCTGCGGTATCCCTAGAGGCCACTGATCACGCCCATATCGCCGAAGTGGGAGAACGTATGGGTCAGCCCCATGTAGGCGAGCGCGTAGCCTCCAATCCACTCCGCCTAACCCCGCGGGACCCGCTCCACCCAGTCGCCCACGATTTCCCCGGCCTCCGGCAGAACAATCTCGTGGGCCAGCCGTAGCGCTTCGCCGATTGAACGCCAGGAGCAACGCGCATCTCGGACCGAGAGGTTGTCGATTGCCCGGTCGAGTTGCATTCGAGGGATCAAGGAGCACAATGTCGCGATGCCCTGCTCCGTGGCAACCATCGCCAACACGTCCGGCACGGAAACACCGTGTCTGCGGAGCAACGCGCTCAGGTAAACCTCTTTGCGCGCCGGCTCCCGAGTCCCCATCGAGCCGATACCGCACGACCTAGCGCCGACCGTTCACGCTGAGAGCCCAGACGCTGCAGGTCGAGATCCCGAGTAAGGAAAATGACTCCGGTAGTCCAGAGATAGCGGTTTCGCGGAGTACTGCCTGCAAGAGTTCCCGAGGGAGGGACGAAGCGTCAGGACTGTTTATCGGAACCTCAATTCGCGCGAAGCGCGGCTGGAGCACATGGAACGGTCAACGCAGCCACTGAAAGATGATCGCCGCGACAATCGCGCCCTGACTTGCTCCTGCGATGGCTTGCGCGACGGTGTGGTCACGCAGTTCTACCCGCGCCCAGCCGACCAGCGCCACAATTGGTGTAAGGATGAGAAGTGGCGGGCCAAACACCAGCGCCAGGATGACCACAGCGCCGGCGGCGACGGCGACGTGGACTGAAATTTTCCAGAACAGAGTGACGAGCAACGAGGTCAGGAGACCGGCGGCCATCGCGCCGATCAGGGCAACGAGATCGCGCGGAGCGTGCAGGAAGGTAAGAAGCGCGGTTCCCACGACCACCGAGAGTGCTCCCACGAGCAGCGGGAGCGGGCGCTGCTCCCGGATGCGGACATGGTGGTCGCTGAGATGACGTCTTCGGACGCCGCGGATGATGTAGAGCATCGGAAGGAGGCTCGCGAACGATACCGCGATCACGCCCCAGATTATCGCCTCGACAGCGGTCCGGGCGCTGTGTACAGCCACCACGAGAAGGAGCAGGCCGGCGACGGTAGCGGGCGCAAAGACCTCGCTGACCACGCGCGCCAGCCGCTGGCTCAGTGGGACATTGGGTGGTTGATGAGCTGACGCGGGCGAGGAAGTTTGTGCTGTCATTCGGTTTCCACCATCCTGGTAGTCTTCGCGGTGTGTCTTGTTTCCGCGCGGTCGGCCACTTCTCGCACAATCGGCGATCGTTCAAAGCAGCTTGCGATCCGTCCGAGGACATCGACTTCCTTTGCCACGCTGTCACCACCGGGGGCGATCACGTCAACGGCCAAGAGGTCCCTGACGTCACCATTCTGCCGCGCCGTGATCGCGCGACGCAAAAGAGCGGCGTCAACCACTGCAATTGTATCGGTATCGTTAAGTCCAGCTTCCCCGGCTAATTTCGTTGCGTGATCCGCGACCTTGGGGTCGAAGTAGGGCCGTAACGCGAGCCAGCCATCTCGGATCTCGATGACTCGACGATACAACCGCAAGTCGAGGTCGCGCACCGCCAGCGTGTCGGCAAGCTTTCCTGGCGGCGTGAACAGGGCAATTTCCGGAGCGGCGCGACAGAGACCCAGCCAGAGCGGATACAGGCGACGCAAGGATCGATAGGTCGCAAACCAGCGATACGCGCGGGGAACGCCGAAGGTCGGCCCCCACGTCGGCATAGTCGAGCCGATGACGATGGCCCCAATCGCGAGTGCTGCCAGAAATCGGGTCACCAGCGACGGATCGCCGATTGGATAGCTCCAGCCAAAGCGAACGGTCAGGGTATAGTAGACCTGTTGGAGCACAAAGAAGACGCCTGCAGTTGCACCGGCGGCCACCGTCCGGAGTCCAACCGACAGCGATGGGGACGAAGCGACTGACGCGAAGCGCCAGGATTGAACGGTCACATTGACCATGGTCAGCCCCAGGTACACGAGAAAAATGAGCTCGTACTTGATGAAGAAGTCGCTGCGTCCATAGCGTCCGATAAAATCGAGCGCTTCGTCGGTGGTTGAACCAGAACCAAAAGCAGCTGCCAGAAGAAGGAGGGCGACGATAAGAACAGCTGGTTGATGGAGAACGTTTTGATGCCTGGCTCCTTGAACCGCGCTCAGGTGGAGAAGAAACTGCTGGGCCGTCCAGCAAGCGATCAAGACCAGGCCATCTCCAAGCAATCGCGCCAGGTTTGCAACCTGCAACTCGTGGTCAATCTCGACGTAAACGGGTGGCAACAGGACCGTGAGAGCGATGGCAAGGGACGCCAGGGTCAACCAGAAGTAGCTTCGTCCAGGGTCGCGCGGCCTCTTCAAGAACGCCGGGAGCTTGTACATCGTCGCCAGCCAGAGCAGCACGAACGGGACGTAGTCAAAGAACGAGCCGACCATCAGGGCACCCCGGGAGTGTCTTCCAGAGCAGACGACAAACGTCGGACAAGCTGGAGCGACTCGACGTCAGACAGTTCTTGCCCAACACTGATCGAGACGGTGCGCGCCAAGATAAGCGAGGCGAGGAGTTCCGCTTCCTGCTCTTCCTGGGCCGCGTAGGTGGTTCGCTCGAGCACAAATTGAATTGTGTCGACCGAGAAGTCCGGGAAGAGAAGACGGAGGACCTCTGGATCGTCCACACTCTTCGGTTGGTGGTCGAGCAGCAGGTGGCTGAGCTCGTGAAGGACGATGTGCACTTGATGCAGCGGACTCGTTTGCTCTTCGAAGAAGATGACGTCGCATTCTGGCAGCGGCAGCCAGAGTCCGCAGAGGCCGACGCTGGTTCGCACCGCGCGAAGCAAGATCGGACGGCCACGCTGCGTTGCGATCGCCTGACAAAAATCGGGCAACGAGAAGGGACGCGGAATCTCGAGAGCTCTCACCACCGTCTCGCAGCGTGAACGAAGGGTTGGTCGATTCGTTTTCATTCCGTCGTCCTCCCTTCCCCTCCGATGACCCACCGGCATTAGCTGGCTTAACGTCCGTCGCTATCGCCGCCCGGCTCGTGTGGTTCTTTCGTTGACGAGTCCGAACGCCAGGCCCTACTCACGATTTCGGGCTGATCCGGAAGACCGGCTAGCTTGCGGGTCTCTTCGACCAACTTTGCGATCGCTTCGAGGTATTCCGGAGATAGACCGAAGGCACGCAGCGCAATCTTCCGAACCGGGCTATCGCGGAACGCTGACAGGAGGTCGAGTTCCGCCTCGATTCGCTCGACCGCCTCGTCGTCGAAAAAGTACGCCGGCGAAACTCCGAAGAAGTCCGCCAGTGCTTCCAGATGCTTCTTGGTGGGGTTATCCCGTAAACCCTTGCGCAGCTGCCAGATATAGGTAGCTGAAATCGTTGGGCCCTCGCTTTGGCGAATTGCCGACGCCACTTCCTCATAGCTGAACTCTTCCATCTCCCGCTTGTGAATCGTACGAAAGAGATGGTCCAGCTTCTCCGCGAGCGAGCGTCGCGACACGGGTTTACCGTCGAATCGATTTGCTTCCATGTACTTTACAAAGTCACCGAAAGACTTCCTCTGGGCTACTGAGCCCCATCGTTACCAGTTTAGCACCAGATCCTGCTGATGTGAAGACGATTACGACCAATCTCTACACACCTGTTGACATCAACTTCAGTGAGCACTAATATAGCTGCAATATCAACTCACGTGGATGGACGTTACTCACCGTGCGAAGGATCGGTCGCGTAGCGAAGTTAGGACCGGGGTAGGCGATGTCAACCAGTACTCTCACGCCCGCGCGTGCGCTGCGGCAACCCCGCCAGATGGATTGGCGGGCGGTTTTCGGCGTCTTCCTCATCGTGGTCGCGACTGGTGGTTCGGTTGCGTTCTGGACGGCAACGTCTGACACTCGTACCGTCCTCGTCGCCACGCACGATCTACCGGCCGGCAGTACCCTTCAGTCGTCGGACGTCGCGGTAGCCCGGGTTCGGGTCGACGACTCTATTTACCAGGCGGCCATTCCGGCTGGCGATCTGAGCGGACTGATTGGCAAGCAAATCACTGAGCCAATTCATGCCGATCAACTTCTGGCTCGGGCCCAACTCTCGACGCGACCAGGCCTCAAGTCCGACCAGCTTGCCCTGACGATCGCGATCAGCCCGGACAGTGCGGTCGGGGGCGTACTTCGAACGGGTGACCAGGTCGAGGTGCTCCTGACGACCGACAAAGGGAAACCAGAGGCGCGGACGACGGTGGTGTTGCCGCGCGTGACAGTCTATGACGTCGGATATGCCGAGCCGGTTGGAGCCGTCAACGTCGACACGGCAAGTAGCGCGGCGAATCCGAGGTTAATGCGTTCGCTGACCCTCGTCGTCTCAGTGGATCAGGCGGTCCAGCTCGCTCGAGCGAAGTGGGCGGGCGAACTTGACGTGGCGTTGTTGCCACCGTTGCAAGGGAGCGATCATGCAGGAACCGGAGGAACGCACTCCGAGTAGGAAAGACGCCTTTTCGACCGCAACACCAGGACCGGTAATCCCGCCGCTCCGAGTCGCGGTTGGACTGGGGGATCCCGAGCGCGAGCGCAGGCTGCTTCCCGCTCTGAGCGCAGGCGGTTCGATCCTGGTTGCCGAACGATGCCTATCGGCCGATCATTTGATTACCTGCATAGAAGCCGGCGCGGTCGACGTCGCTGTGATCGCCGATGACCTGCATCGTCTCACCGATGACGCGCTCGCGATACTGGCCCAAAGCCGGATCCCGCTGGTTGTGCTCGCTGCGCGCCCGCACGACGAACGATGGCAGGCCATCGCGTCGATTGCTCTGCCGTTGGACGCTGCTCCGGAGGCGGTGCAGCAAGCCACGTTTGCCGTGCGTTATCGGGATAGATCGCAGCCGGTCGCGCCGCCCGATGATCGCCTCTCTCCCTCGATGGCGACCACGGCTGCGCCCGAGGCATCCCCAAGCGAGCTCGCGACGTTCGCCGTCGCCAGCGGCCACGGCAGCCCGGGCCGCACCATCGTTGCCCTAAACATTGCCGCGGCCCTCGGCGCCGTTGCTCCGACGGTGCTCGTCGACGCTGACATTGCTGGCCCCAGTGTGGCCGCCTACCTCGACCTGGATCCAACGCGGAATCTCTTCATGCTCGCCCATGCCGATCCACGGTCACCGCGCGATTGGGATCAAGCAATCGCCGCGGAGACCCAACCGCTCAGCCCCCGCAGTCCCCAGGGCGTCGCCCTCTGCGGCATTCCCAAGCCGGAGATGCGGGCCGGAGTCTCAGCCCACTTCTTCAAGCAATTGCTGAGCGAGCTGCGCCAACGCTACCGTTTCGTGATCCTCGACATCGGGGCGGATCTTCTCAGCACGGAGGTAGGACTCCATCGCCTGGCCCTGGGAGCGAGCCAGCAGGTGCTCTTCGTGGCGACCGCCGACCTCGTGGGTCTCTGGCACGCGCGAGTCGGGCTCGGTCTTCTCGGGCGGTCGCTGAGCATCACCGACGAGCGCGTCGCGTTGCTCATCAATCGCTACGACCGTCGGTTCCACCACTCTCGGACCGAGATCGAATGGAACCTTGGCCGACCCTTGGCCGCGCTGATTTCCGATGATCGCACTCACGTCCAGAGAGCAGTCCTCGCCCAGTATCCGCTCGTGCTCAACCGCCGAAGTCGAGCGGGACGCACGCTGCTTGATCTGGCCGAACGCGTCCAGGGTGGAAGGATCATTCTGCCGCCGGAGCACCCGGCGAAGCGACGGTATCAGTGGCTGAGGCGCATCGGCGCCTTCGGGTTGCGCTGGCACTGGCGACGAGAACCGAAAGTGAAGATGGGAGGAAGCGATGAGCACAACCTCGCCGCGACTCGCTGATGGTTCGTCCATTCCACCGGGCGACCGTGCGATCGAACGTGCCCTGCGCGACGAGATCCGAGCCGAGGTCAACCGTCTTCTTGGCGAGAGGCAGCTCCTCGTTCCCGGTCCAGAGGACGAGGCGCGGATCCAAACGCTGATCCGCGAACACGTCGCCGCCTATCAACGTCGGGCGGCAACGACCAACGCCACCCTCCTTTCGGATCCAGAGGGAATCGAACGGCGCATCTTCGACGGGCTGCTCCGCCTCGGGATCCTTCAGCCGTTCATGGACGCACCGACGGTCGAAGAGATCTTAGTGAACGGTCCCAGCCGGATCTTTCTCATCCAGGATGGACGCAAGCGCCTGGTCCCAGACGTCTATTTCGACGACGACGAGGACCTGCGCCAGTTGGTGAAGCGTCTTGTCGGTCCGCTCGGGCGTCGCCTCGACGAGTCCGCGCCAATGGTCGACGCCCGCTTGCCAGATGGCTCGCGCCTCAACGCCGCGATTCCGCCGGCGACGACCCGCTGGTGCTGCATCACGATTCGTAAGTTCCTTCTCCGTGCCCACGCCCTCGACGAGCTGGTGCGGCTCGACACGCTGACTGACTCGGTCGCCCACTTTCTCGACGCGGCCGTCCAAGCCGGCGTCAACATTTTGGTCAGTGGTCCAACCGGCTCGGGGAAGACAACCCTCCTCAACGCCCTCGGAGCCTCCATCGCCTCGCTCGACGAACGAATTGTCACCATCGAGGAAACGCCAGAGCTGCAGCTCGACCGACAGTTACCGGATTGCGTGGCTCTGCAGGCGCGAGCCAGTAACGTCGAAGGGGCAGGCGAGATTCGGATCCGCGACCTTGTCCGCAACGCCTTGCGCATGCGCCCGACTCGGATCATCGTCGGCGAGGTTCGGGGGGCCGAGGCCCTGGATATGTTACTCGCGATGAACACAGGCCACGAAGGAAGCCTGGCGACCATTCATGGCAACTCGCCACGCGACGCCCTGGATCGTCTGGCAACGCTGGCGATGATGGCCGAGGAGCGGCTGTCCGGAGAGGCGCTCACGAAGATGGTGGCACGGACAATCGAGCTCGTGGTCCAACTCCGGTTCGAGCCCAGGACGGCGCGCCGGCGGGTCGCGAGCATCTTCGAAGTGACTGGACTGGAAAGCACGGGAAACGGGTACCCGGTGATCAGCGGTCAGGACCTGTGGACGGTCGATCCCGAGCGCGATCGTCTGGTCTGGACCGGCATTCAGCCGCGGTGTCTCGGGAAATTCGCGGCCCGAGGCGTCCCATATGCCTTACCCATGGGGCTGAGAAACGTCGATGAAGGCACTTGAGCCGGGTCAGTGTCCGGTCCGGAGCCGGTCCGAGCCGGGTCCGGACCGCCTGCTAGGGTAAATGCCGACGGAGGTGATGCTCGTGATCGCGCTCCTGCTCTCGCTCCTGTTCGGGCTGGGGATTGGCTTGCTCTACGACGGTCTGACGCGGCCTCGGCTGCCCGATCGAGAGGAATCGCGGCTCCGATGGGCCCAGGAGTTTTTGGTCCAGGCCGGATTGCGCGACGTGACGCCACGGGATTTCCTGCTCTTTTCCCTTGGCGCCGGCCTCACGTCTGGGACGCTCGTCCAGATCATTCTGGCGTGGCCATTAGTCAGTGTTCTCGCGTTCGGGCTTGGTCTCGGCGCACCCCTGGCCTATTACGTCCACCGCCACGACCGCCGGCGGGCCCTGATCCAGGATGCCCTGGTCGAAGCGATCGTCCAGCTCCGCGACATGATCCGCACCGGACTTTCCGTCGCCGATGCATTGACCACCCTGGCCCACCAGGGTCCGGACGTGCTTCGACCGGAGTTTGCGACCCTCGCACGCGAGATGCGCCTCGTCGGCTTCGAGACGGCGCTCGTCGCGATGCGGGAGCGACTCGCGGATCCGGTTTTCGACGTGGTCGCGGCCAGTCTACTCCTGAACGATCGCCTGGGCGGCCGAAACGTCAGCCAGGTTCTCGATAGCCTTGCCCAGGCGACCCGAGCTCAGCTCCGGGTCCAGCAAGAGATGCGTGCGTACCAGGCACGCAACGTCCTGTCGGCGCGCATCGTCGCGGCGGTTCCCCTCGTCGTCTTGATCGGCATCCGGACGCTCAACCCCCGCTACCTCGCAGTCTTCGGCGACTGGCCCGGCCAGCTTGTCCTGGCCGGCTGCGTTGTCAGCGTCGCCGTCGGTTACGCCGCGATGCTCTGGCTGAGCCGCCTGCCCGGCGAATCGAGAGTGCTGTCATGACTCCCATCCCGTTTTCGTTCGATCCCAGCGCACTGGCTCCGCAGGTCGTCACCTGGCCCCTCTTCTTTGGCATCGGCGCGTACCTGGTGATCACCGCTCAGCCGATCGGGCGTCCGAAGCCGGACCTGGCCGAGCGACTGCGCCGTCTGGACGTCGACGAGCGGATTCGCATGGAGCTCGAGTACCGGGAACAACGGCCGATCTTCGCCTCGCACTTGCTGGAAGCGATGCTTCGTCCGATCCTCGATGACGCGGGACGGCTCTTCCAGACTGTCCTGGTCCGGCTGGGTCTGATGGGTATCCCTGATCTGGAGAAGAGGCTTGCCATCACGCGTCCGGGCGTCGGGGTAGCCCAGTTCCTCGGCGAGAAGATCGCCTCGGGATTGGTTGGACTCCTGATCTTCCCACTTATGGAGGCCTTCCAGATTCACCCCTTCGGTCCCTGGCCGGTCTGGCTTTGGGTGGTTGTCGGTGCCATTGGCTTCCTCGCGCCGGACTGGGACCTCGACCGACGTCTTATCCAGCGCCGAGCGGCGTGCGTCATGGAACTACCGACGATCCTCGACCTTCTCACCATCGCATGTTCCGCCGGGCTCTCTCTGGAGCAGGCGTTGACTCTGGTCGCCCAACAGAGCCGTGGCGGCGTCGCTCGCGAATTGCAGCGCGCGGTACGCGAAATGGCGCTCGGCCAACGAAGCCTGACCGAAGCGCTCGGAGCGCTGGGCGAGCGGAATGGCGTCCCCGAACTGACTCAGGTCACCACCCAGCTACGGGCGGCCTACGAGGGAGGGATCCCGCTTGTTCAGAGCTTGACCATCCAGGCGGAGGCACTGCGTGAACGCAAGCGTCTGCGGATCGTCGAGCAGGGAGGGCAGGCCACAGTGCGGATGGTTCTGCCGGTCGCCGTCTTCATCTTGCCGGTTCTATTCGTCGTGCTCCTTGTGCCCGCTGCGGTGGAGTTGCTTCACCTCGCCGGTTAGGGACGATCGATGCGAGTCACAGTTCAGATGGAGGTTAAACCAGAATGTTGCAACACGTAATGGCCTCGAATGCATGGGACCAGATTCGGCGCTTGAGGCACGAACTCGTCATTCGCGGGATTCGCCTCCGCGACCGCCTGCAGGAAGGGCAGTCGATGGTCGAATACGCGATCGTCGCGGCCCTCATTGCCATCGTCGCGATGGCCGCGATCCAGGCACTCGGGGTTGGCATCGCCGGAGTCTTCCAGCGAATTCTCAATTCGATCTCCGGCATCGGCTAATTGCCATGGCGAGGATTTCACGTATTGCACGACAGTCGAGCCGGGGCCAGGCGATGGTCGAAGTCGCCATCGCTTTCCCCCTCCTGGTTCTGGTCGCGTTGGCGTTAGTGCAATTCGCACTCTACGTCCACGCCGAGAACGTCGTCTTGGGCGCTGTCCAGGATGGGGCGCGCATTGCCGCCAACTCCGATCGCAATGTCTCCGACGGCATCGCCGATACGCGAACGATCCTCCGAGCCGGACTTGGCGCGACGGCGTCCTCGATCGGAGTACAAGGAAGCGACGATGGTCAGGACGTCACGATCACCGCGACCGGTGGGTTGCCGATGATTCTGCCCGGGGCTGCAAGCGTGAGGCTCCCACTGAAAGCCCAAGCCAGCGTGAGTAAGGAAAATTTCGTGGTGGGCTCCGGTGGCTAGATATCAGGATCGCATCCACTGTCTTAGGGAGAACCTGGGTCGGGGACAGGCGTTGGTTGAAACGGCGCTCGTCCTGCCGATCCTCCTGATCCTAGCATTTGGCGTGGTCGGTGTTGGACGCCTCACCGAGGCACGGATGGGGGTGGACGCGGTGGCCCGCGAGGCAGCTCGGTCCGCCGCCCTAGCGAGTGACCCGGCCAGCGCACTGAGTCAGGGAACCGCGCGCGGCCGGGCCGTGGCGACCGGGTACGGCCTGACAAATGGTACCCTCCAGCTTTCGGTCGACGTGGGCCAATTCGAGCGGGGCGGGCAGGTCCAGGCCAGCGCGAGCTACACTGTCTCGTTCAACGATCTCCCTCTGCTCTCGTGGGCCCAGGCGACGGTGTCGAGCGTTCATTTCGAACGGCTCGACCTGTATCGCAGCCGTTGGTCGTCCGGGGGTGGATGATGAAGGCGACGATGGGCAAAGTGGCGCGCCGCGTGAAGCACGGTCAGGCGATCGTCTGGGCCGCGGTGATGCTCCCGTTGTTTCTGGCGGTCGTCGGCCTGGCGATCGACGGCGGCATCGTCTTCGACAACCGTCGTGCCCTTCAGGACGTCGCAGACAGTGCGGCCCGGGCGGGGGCGATGCAGATCGACCAGAAAATCTACCGTTCGAGTTCTGGCCAGACGATCGTGATTGACCAACCCGGTGCGCAACAGGTCGCAGCGGAGTACGTTAGCAGTCAGGGCACGGGAATGACCGCAACCGTCCAGACTGATGCTCAGCACGTCGTCGTGACGGTCAATCGTGCAGTGCCGACCAGCTTTCTGCGGATCGTTGGAATCGATTCGGTACAGATCTCGGCTAAGGCGACGGCAGAGGTGCAACATGGAATTACCCAAGGAACCGCGGGATAGGGGGAGAGTTATGACCCCAAAAGACATCTCGAACCAATCCGACACCGACTCCCAAGATGGTCAAGGGCACGGTCGGCCGAACTGGGCAATTGGTCTCGCACTGCTTGGTCTCGTCTTAGTGCTCCTCGGTGGAGCCTTCATTCTCAATGGGCGGCTGAAGCCCGCGGTGGGAACCGAGCCTGTCGTGGCCACTCCCCCGTTGGCCGTGGCCACAAGGATTCCGTCACCGGCGACGAATTCGGCATCTGCGTCTGCCGGTGTCGTCCTCCCGACTGCGACCAACAGCCCCAATGTCGAGAACAAGGCTATCACACAGGCTTACCTTCGCTATTGGGATGTGTACAGTAGCGCTCTCGAAACCCTCGATACGTCCCATCTGTCAGAGGTGATGACCGGAGACGAATTGAAGCGCGCGCAAGCCTACGTAGAGCAGTTGAGGGCCGAGGGCCATGGGCTCAAGACCGACGTAACCCATCACTACGAAGTGACTAGCATAACTGCGGACACCGCGACTCTGGATGATCAATTAGTAAATCGCAGTTACCTGATCGATCCAGCGACGAAACAACCAGTGGGTTCTCCTGAACCCGCCACTCCTGAGACCATCGCATGTCGCTTCCAACTCGAGAGCGGAGTTTGGAAGGTCACAAGCGTCATCAAGGTGGCCGTAACGGTCGTCAACCAGTAGGGGGACTGCATGAATCGGATGATATGGGCGATCGCTGCCGCGCTTCTGGTTGCCGTCCTGCCCATTCCAGTTTTTGCCGACGGCAACCCACCCGATGGACGGGATCCCTTTGGCTCCGCGCCGCAGGTGAATGTAAAGGTAACGTCTACTCCGAGTGGGGTGTACATCCAGATTTCCGTGAAGGAGAACGTGCCGGGTAATCCGGCGCCAACTCCCCAACCAATCCTGACTCCAGTCCCGCGACCAACACCGGCTCCGAACGATCCTCCGAAGGCTGCCTCGACACCGGGCACCGATGGTAGCAAGACGTGGTCGGATGCAACCGGCATCTATGAACAGACAGCCGATGGTCACCTTTATTATTTGACAATTCCAAACATCAGTAGCCAGGTCGATTGGTCGAGCTTATTCCAGAGTCATCCGAATCAGACCCCGTTCGCGCTGTACGTGGATAATCAGTTCAGACAGTTAGTGTGGATACCCAACAGCCCATCTAGCGGCAACGTCAACTTCGGCGCGCCTCCGGCAAGCACGACGGTCCCCGGTAACCCTCCAGCCGGAAATGGATCGAGCACAGACCCCTACCAGGTCGCCCTCAGCCTTCTCGATCACGTACCTTTGCCCAACATCCAGCTCAAGGAAAACCCGGCACTGGGCCTGGTGAATCTCCCCGGCTGGTTCTGGGTCGATGGGTATGATGGTCGGCCGTTCGGCACCTCGCGGACGGTAACGATTCCGCCCGCTGTCGGTCCCGATGTTCCATTCACTCAGGTTCCGGCGAACGACCCGCGGCGCCAGCCAACCTCCTTCACGGTCTCGGTCCAGATCTGGGCGACCGGCTACCAATGGGCCTTCGGCGACGGGTCGACGCTAAGCACGCAGTCGCTCGGGCAGCCCTATCCCGCTCAATCAGACATCCAGCACACCTACCAGTACTCGTCACTCAAAACGCAAAGTGGCTTTCCAATCCAGCTCAGCGTCGTCTTCGCGGCCCAGTATCAGGTCAACGGCGGCGCGCCCCAGGCCCTACCGTCGATCAGCCATACCTATAATGCCACCTACCCGGTCCAGGAAGCCCAGGCGCTTCTGACGAGCCATTGAGCGGTGTGGGGAGATGAGGATGAGGATGAACCGACCGGCTTATCAGGACTACCCGGTGGTGAGAGAACCACGTCCTCTTGCCTTTGTGGGATTCGTCGGCATTATCGTCGCGAGCGCGGTATTCCTGAACGCGGTCGCCGGCCCGCCGCATCTGCCAGCCCGCTTTCCATCCTGGACCGAGGTTCTGGTCACGCTTGAAGGGTCGAATGTGCCCCTGGAGGCGTTCGCGTACGTCTTTACCACTGCAGCCTGGTGCATGTGGATCTGGATCGTTGTCTCGCTCCTGCTTCGGCTCGCGGTCGTCGGCATAGAAGTCGTCTCTCGGGGCGCGGCGTGGACCGGCTCATTGCGCGCCGCGACCGATCGATTTACTCTTCCGATCGTGCGCCGTGTCGTTGATGGCGCGATCGTCGCCATCGTCGTCGTCAATTTGGCCGCACGAGCGCCAGGTGCCGCAGCGGCACCCCTCTACACGCCAACTGTCGTGGTCGCCAACGCATCGCCACGCCATCAAGATGCATCCTCGTCAAGTGTCCGCCGCGCTACGGCCGCCGAGTCCGGCGAGGTGAGCTACACGGTTCAACCCGGCGATACGCTCTGGAGTATCTCTCAGCGCTTCTATGGAACCGGCGAGGAGTTTCCGCGCCTGGTCGAGGCAAATGCGGGTCGGCGCATGCCGGATGGCCAAGTGTTCACGCGGGCCGGTGTCATCCAGCCGGGCTGGATCCTCCGCGTTCCCCTTCCGAGCCAGACTATTCAGAAAGATACGGGGCAGACATATTACGTGGTCGAGAAAGGGGACACCCTGCGCGGGATCGCCGCGCGTTTCCTTGGCGACGAGAATCGCTGGCCAACGATTTTCGATCTGAATCGTGGGAAGGCACGGCTGGCGGACGGCCGGACGCTAAGCAATCCCGATCTGATCTGGCCTGGACTCCGACTCCAACTGCCATCCTCTGAGCCCCCAGCCCGGCCCGCCACGCCTCCCTCATCAGATACCGTTCCCGCTGCACCGACACCAGTCCCGCCAGATTCCGCGCCTCCCATTTCACGGCCGACTCCGAATATCACCGCGCCGGCGCGCCCGATTGCGTCGGCTGTGGAGCCGAATCCAGCCACTGAGGTTCCTCGGCCAGTGGTATCTTCTTCCCCATCCGTCAATCATCAAGCCTCATCATCCCTGTCGCCTGTTGTGTTGGCCGCTGGTGCCGGAATCGTCGCCGCGGCGGGAGCGGGAATGCTGATGCGCCGTCGGTTTCGCCGCGGACTCGACGAGCCGTCGGATGAGATGACCCCGCCGCCGGATATCCCAGGGCACGAGTTCGTCGAGGCCGATCTCGGTCGGTCGCTCGCCCACCGTTTGCAGACCGGCGAGACCGAACCGGTCGAGGTTGTCGCAACGCAGGCGCTGCGTTTCCTGGCCGAGCGGGGAATCGACGATGTCTCCCTGATCCTTGCGCGCCAGAGTCGCAACGCGACTTCGCTGCTCCTTGAAATGGGATTGCGCGATGAAGCGGAGCTGGAGGAGTTGGCCGACGAACTCGGCACACGCCTCGGTGGCCACGGGCTGGCCGCTGCGACGCCCGACCACGATGTCCTGCTCAAGCTGGCCGGTCTCAAGCGGGTAACCCTCGCCCTCCCAGACGACGACTCGTCGGTAGATCCACCCTGGCTGCTCCAACTCGGTCAGATGTCGGGTCAGGAAACGCTCTATGGGCATTGGCGTGAACTGGGCAATGTCCTGATCGCCGGTCAGCCAGGGGGCGGAGGAGAGGTCGTCCTAACTGCACTCCTGACCGGCCTCGCTGCTCGCGCTCGGCCCGACCAGCTACGCCTCTGGACCATCGCGCAGAGACGTGGCCTCCCGCCGCGGCTCGCGGAACTGCCCCACCAGATCGCCGGTTTCGTCGACCTGGCGAACCGGGATGACGTCGCTGGGATATTACAGGAGGCCCGGGGCGAGCTCCTACGACGGATGGCACGCATTGACGACGAGAGTGCCCGGTGGCAACCCTCCTCAGAGGAACCTGCCCTCGTCATCGCGATCGATGAGCTGGCGGAGATCGAAGACGACGGAACGACTCTGGAGCTGCTCGGGACGCGTGGTCCTGCGCACGGTATCTCTCTGCTGGCGGCCACGAGCCGGGCCAGTGAAGTGGGAGACGACTTGCTGGCTTACTTCGGTACACGCTTGGTCCTCCAATCCCTGGACGACACTGACAGCATCCGTCTGCTGGGTCGTCCTGACGCCGCCGACCTAGGGACTGCCGAGTTCTTCCTGCGCGTTGATGGGCGCATTCCTTTGCGGGTGCGCGGTTATCAGGTGTCCGAATCCCATCTCGCCGACCTCGTCCAGATAATGCGCGAAGCGTACGGTGGAGGAGCCACGGATTCGGGAAAGGTTGACGGGGACCACCCAGACGAAGAGATGGTCGCAATCGCGCCGCTCGACGACGGAGACGTGCTGGACGGAGGGCTGTCCGCGGGAGAGGCACGAGTCGGAGACGTTCACTCAGTGGAAGCAGTCGCCGCAAAGGAGGATGCAGGGGATTCAAGAACCGGTGTTCAGGTCAATTGCAGCGATCTTGACGCGAGAAAGGACTTGATCGGCGACGTGCCGGGTGAGAAGGACGACGATGCGGCCGAACCAAGCCACGCGCCAGTCCTTAGTCCATCGAGAGGAATCGGTGGCAGAATCGCAGCAACGATTGTTGAGCCGCCCACGACAGGGCTTTTGCAGAGCTGTGCTGTGGAAGCGGTGGGAGATCCGGTCGATTTTGAACGTGAAACGGCAATAGTTGCCGGGGAAAACGCATCATCCTCTCCAGATGTGAGCCGGGAGACGGGTGACGCACCAGACAAGTCGCGCTCGCTCGTCGAGGTCCACTGCTTGGGCACGTTCGCCGTCAAAAGCGGCGATCGTGAGTTGGTACCGGTGGGAAGGGAACGCGCTTCCTACAAGGCGTGGGAGCTTCTGGCGTTCCTCGCGGCCCGTCCGGATGGCGCGGCGCCGAAAGACCAGCTTCTGGCTGCGCTATGGCCATCCGCCGACGGTGACCATGCATTGCAGAGCCTGAACAAGACCATCAGCCGCTTGCGCATTCTCCTCCGGGAGCAGGTTCCCGGGCTTGGCGACGACGTCGTCACCAATGGGCGCGATGGCGTCTGTCGCCTGGCGACCGAGATGGTATCGAGCGATGCGCAGCGCTTCGCCTCCCTCTGCGCCACCGCGCCGAAGCTTCCCCGCGAGCGGGCGATCGCGGCTTTGCAACGCGCGCGGCATCTCTATCGGGGCGAGTTGCTGGCCGATCAGGCTTATCAATGGCCGATCGAACGCTACGCCGGCCTGGCCCTCCGCCCGTACTATGCCGACCTGTATCGCCTGGCGACGTGTCGCCTGGCGCGACTCTTCGGTGACGCCGGTCAGCCAGCCCGCGCGGTTCCGCTTTACAAGAGCTTGCTCAAAGCCGAGCCGACGCTCGAGGATGTCGTCCGTGGACTCTATCGTTGTTACCAGCAACTAGGCGACCTTGGATCCCTGATTCGGGAGGATCGCGAGCTGCGCCAGGCGCTTCGAGAAGCCTTTGGAGGTTCCACGAGCGACAATCAGGACTGCGAGCCATCGAAGCAAACCGTCGATCTCTTTAAGCAGATCCGAGCGGAGCTCGAGGCGCGAGTTCGCACCGGGAGGCGGGCAACGTCACTCTCTTTGAATGGAAAGACGTCGATGGGGTAACTGTCATGTCTCCGCGAGGGATCGCCCCGATCGTCATCGGGCTGGTACTCGTCATTGCCACGACGACTGACCTTCGTCGGCGCGAAGTGCCTCTCTGGCTCACCCTGGGAGCAATCGGGAGCGGGATTGCCTTGTCCGCGACCCGTGGACCAGACCACCTTGATCTGAGTCTGGTTGGGTTCCTCACGGGGTTCATCCCTACCATCCCGTTTGTCTTCCTTGGCAGCTTTGGTGCAGCGGACGCTCTTCTGTTGGCGAGCATTGGAGTGTGGGAGGGATGGCGATTCGTCCTCGCCACTCTCTGGTGGACGGCTCTCGCTGGTGCCGTACTCGCCCTGCTCGCGCGTCGTCGCGGACAGCAAAGCTTCGCCTACGTTCCCGCGATCGTCGTCGGCACCGTGCTCGCTTATCTGGTGTCATAATCGTCGCCCAGTCACGCGCTCCTGGAGAACAATAGCGATGACGTTCACTGCCTACAACCTGACCCGTGATCGCATCCTCGTCGCGAAGGGGTGGGTAGCAACGAGCTTTCTGGCCCGCCTCCGCGGTCTGATTGGTCACGAGTCACTCGTCTCCGGTGAAGGATTGTTGATCAATCCGTGCAAGGGTATTCATACATTCGGATTGGGCTACCCAATCGACGCCCTTTACGTCGATTCAAACGGGATGGTTCTCCGTGCACCGGCGAGCATTCGCCCCAACCGGGTCGGTCCGATCATACTGGGGGCGAGAGCCGTTCTCGAGATTCCCGCGGGTATGATCGCGGCAACAGGGACGCAGGTCGGCGATCGATTGGCGATCCGAGCGTAAAATGTCCACCAAGCGACCCTCTTGTGTGTTCTTCATCTCAACCCCACGAACGCCGTTCCGTTCGAAATCGACATGTCGTCGTGGGAAAAATAGATACTATCTCCGTGCGGGTAAATTACTAACGGGGAAGGGGTTGTGGGGAACGGCCGTGAGATCACCAAGTTGCACTTGTGCCGAATGGCAATGAAAGTTTGCGCAGACATCGTCGGAAATGTGCCGAGGTACCGTCAACCAGTAGTCGGTGTAAGTGGACGATCAGTCCAAATGAGCGATAGCGGGGTTGCTCGGGTGATTTCGACACGCATTGCATCGTCTAGAGCGCTTGAACAGTTGCAAGTCTGGTAGGCTGCGTCACAGTTGAAACAACGCGCATCCTCGACGATGTATGCGAGAGCAGGCGAGATCAGTCTCTTGCCAATTGCGGCCCACAACTGTGTCTCATCCTCTGGTATTGTCATCCGAAACTTTAGACCGTGCTCTTCGAGAGCGAATTCGGCCTTCATTCTGCCGCTGTCCACGAAATCTCTCTGAAATCTTAAGACGCCCGTCGGCATTAGCGTATCTTGAAGTTTTGGCACGTCGCTGGCTTCGGCACAGTAGAGACGCAAGTAATCAGCCACTCTATTTGCCCATTCGTGCAATTCACCTAGACTTGCAGGCGGAACAGATAAGGGGCGACTCAGCCAATCTGACAGATCGTCCACGTGGCCCATGGCCGAGATCCACACTTCTCGATCTTCAACCAGAAAGCCCACACTATAGCTCACGGCGAGGTCGAGCCCCTTATCTGTCCACGCCGCTGCAAGCATTCGAATCGCCTCGAGCGTTCTTACCATGTCCCTGTGCGCACGGTTGCCTCTATGTACAATAAGTGGAAGATTCACGTAGCGATCGCCGTAGCTGACGAGTCGATATTCTGTATCAATCGAAAGAGTAGCGCCGAGGCGACCGAGAATCTTTCGTATTTCAATCACGCGCCATTCGACGACAGAAAAGCTCTCGTCTCCTGCAATGATGGAGTCGAGAGCGATGACTTGGCGCTCGGCCGTATTTTCAAGGGGAATTGGGTGAAATGAAACGGCAACCCTGACCCCGGTGCCCTTCGGTGTCCAACCTGACGCATAGTAATCCATATCCGGAGCACCATTTGAGGGAGCTGGTTCCCTGCCGGCTTCCGTCTCTGCTGGTTGTGCCCCGAGGTACTCGCCTACCTGACGATTGTCGCGAAAGTACTCGGACAGGGTCGTTTTCCATTCTGCGACACCGATTTCACCATCCAACCGCCAGAGTTTCGAATAGAGTGCCCGTCGTCCCGCCCCAGCAATGGATGTGTCGACACGTTCGAGCATTTGTACTTCACTGTAGGCCCGGGTCGCTCCGTCGAAATGCACGATCTTCTTGCTGTCTTCCTCGACGATCGAGTGAGCATAGCGACAGACATGCCATGCCGGAGATTCCGTTGAAACAGGATCATCGACTGGAACGGGATCATCGGCAAGTTCCTCCACCTCGAAGATGTGTAGGCCATCTCTGGACTGCCACCAAAACTCTGTCGCCGATATACCATGGAAGATACGGTCCTGCTCGCTCGCCTTGTGATAGACGATTCCCGGCGGTATCGACGTCAGATTGTTGTCGAACCTGGGGCCCCACCAGTACTCATATTCGAAGTAGTCGACATATGTGGACGCCAAACCGACCATGTCAGGATCAAGCGCGATCCTCGCGCATACCCGCCTTTTGTCAAGGGACTGAAAGTGTTCGAGAAAGTGACGATTGAGTTTGTTTAAGCGATTTGACGAACGCCGAAACGAAGGATGAGCGAACAGGGCGAGGTCACCACGTCGGTAGACTCCTGGGCCAATGTGGTCCAGTTCGTTCAGATCGACCAGTTCGTCTTCGTCTTGCCCAGCAAAGATGTTTGGGAACATTCTCTTCGCCAAGTCCGGCGCGACGATGCTCACGCACTCTGCACAGACCTGACGCGCCGTGCCAGTCAGATGGCGTGAAAGGAGAACACGGAGTCGATCAAATTCTGGCTGATACTTCTTGCCGGTCCAGGCGATGTATGCATTCAGGTTTCGAGTCAGTTGGTTGGCCTCCTCTCCAGTCTGTGGCACATCGGCAACGGCGTAGAATCGGGTGAGACCCGACTCAAAATGCACGGCTATGGGGCTGTTCCAGCCAATGGCTTTGAGATAGTCGTGTCCTTTCAGCAAAGGCACTCCGTACTGCCAACTGCTGTCGAGCCCAGACAGAAGAGCTCCGGGCGTAAATCTGTGTCCGTACTTGTTGACAGTGTCGGTATTCACAACTGCGAAGAGTTGGTGCATCGATTTCGCCCTACCTATCCGACTACCATTGATTTCCGACTACCATTGATTGGTGTGCTTGCAGCTCAGGACCTTCGTCGGCCTCTCTCCCTAAGACAGAACTGGACTCCCGGATTCAACTTCATATTTTACTCCACACAATAATCTTGGCGGCTTAGAAATTCCTTTCAGACAAGTGACTAAATGCTGAGGTTTCCTCGGCAGTCTTTCCTCAGTGGTTGTTTCGTCGTGAAAGCACCCAGTAGTTGCGGCAGATGGAGGCCGGTCTACCCCAACCCTTTGCATACAGATCGTTAGAGTGATGTAGTCGACTCAGGTCGTTACGGACCGGCTTTGCGTGGTCCACGGAAGGTCAGCTTCTCGTCAGTCACCGGTCAACGTCGGGTCCGCCAAGCCTCTTACGCTGGAAACGATATCAACGTTCCAGCAACAGGAGGCTACCTTTGATCGTTCACTTTCCCGGCATTGGCGTACGCCCGCCGCGCTTCAGGCCAGTATTCTTCGCCAGGTTCCATTGGCAGTGGCTTGTGGTGGCGACCGTTCTCGGGATTGTCGCCGTCGCAACAACGTTCCGGCTCCTGGCACACGCGCCAAGCGGCCCGATGGGAACCCTCGTCGCGAGCAGCACAGCGCCAGGTGCTCAAGTCGAGATCGACGGCACCCAGAGAGGTGAGACGCCATTCACCGTCAGAATCGCCCCCGGAGAGCACCACATCCGCCTGGTGGACACTCGCTATCTTCCCATAAGCGATGACATTCGTATCCGGCGGGATCAGACCACAACAATTCACCTCGATCTCTGGCGACGGGCGCCGGTCGTCCGAGAACTCCATCCATCGTTTCCGGGTGCAACCATCGCCAGCGCGTACTTCCTGCGGGATGGTCGCATCGCCGTGGTTGAGGCTCTCCCTCCCGGTGATGTAAACGAACTCTGGGTCACCGATGCGAGCGGAGTGATGCGCCCGGTCGGTCCTCGACAGGGGACCGGACCGCTCGCCCTCGATCCGACTGATCAGCAGATCGCCCAGCTTGCAAGCAGTCACCCTCCAGCGCCGGGGGGAGCGCGATTGGACGAGGTCCTGGTCACCGGGTCCGGTGATGCCTCGGTCAATCGGCGTTACCGCATCCCATTGGGCAGCGACGAGGAGATCTCGGGCCTGAGCTGGGCGCCGGACGCGGATCACCTTCTCGTGATGTCGCAGACGGTTGCGCCGGGCGACGCTGTCCGCAGCCGCTTCTTCTGGATCGACCTGGCGCGAGAGACCACACGTGAGCTCGTATCGATTCCCAGCAGGATCGTGCCCGACAGCTTCGCCTGGAGCCCGGAAGGGCGACGAGTCGCGTTCCTGACCCGGACCGGCTCGCTCACGTCGCTTTGCGTCCTCGACACCGCAGTGACCGATGGGTTCACCTACCTGACCGACCTCGGCCAGAATGACGGGGATCCGCTCCCGTTCGCGCCGATCGCGTGGTCGGCGGATGGGCAGCGCCTGCTCTACGCCGCCCCGGTTTCGACATCGACTGGCCCCACGGGCTGGCTGTTCGGTGCGAAACCCGTCGACGCGTTGTTCCTAGCCTCGATCACAAGACCAATAGGCAAACGCCTGGGCTCCGCCACGGGGCAAGCACCAGTCTGGCGGGACGATGGGACGATCCTCGCGCTGGCACGAGACCGGAATGGCTCGCTTCGGGTGCAAGAGATCTCTGCTGATGGGACCGCGAGCGACGTCGGCACGATCCCGCTGCACGTCGGCGGTGCCTTCGCCGTCCGCTGGGATGTCCGCCATGCGCAGTGCCTTGTGGTCGCGCGACAGGACGGGCTGGGACAGGCCTCGACGCGGACACTCTGGCTGGTTCAATTCGGACCGGGGGCGACACTATGACGATTGCCACCGGTCTTCGGGCGACCCTGGCCCTCGCGCTATGCCTCACTCTGGTCCTCGTCGCAACGCCGGTCCACGCCGACGCCACGCCCGTTCCGGCAACGCCCGTCGCCGCGACACAACCCAATGGGAACTCCTCCGGAGGGGTTGGCATCTCCCTGCCGGATCCGCGGCAGTGGGCGGCAGACGTCTTCAACCAGGTGCTGATCAACCTGTTGAACGGCTTGGCAGGGGCCCTCCACGCGCTCGTCGGCAGCGTGCTCGGCAGCTCTCTGAACTTCATCACCCAGACCCCGCCGGCCGGATCCTACGCCAGCCCGACGGTTGAGGCGCTCTGGAACGTCGTCCGGGGGATCGCCGATGCCGCGTTGGTTCTGGTCGCGCTGGTCAGCGGCTTCAACCTGATCGCCCGCGCCCAGACCAGCGCCACCTACCCCGACGCTCTGGAGTTCTTTCCACGGCTGGCCCTCGGTGCCCTGCTCGCCAACACGAGCCTCTGGTGGGGCCAACTCGTGATCGACGCCAACAACGCCCTCTGTCAGGCCGTCGGTCAGGCTACCCTCCCGGCCTGGGACCGCGTGGACGTCGGCACCCAGCTTCTCGTCGACGTGATCGGCATCCTGATCTATCTGGTCACCAGCCTGCTCCTGCTGCTGCAGATGCTCATGCGACTTGCCCTCGTCGACGTGCTACTCGTCGTCTCGCCGCTCGCGCTCCTCTGTTGGATCTTGCCCCAAACCCAGGGCTGGGCCCGCCTCTGGACGAGCACCTTCTTCGGGTCCGTCTTCACCCAGTTCGTCCAGGTCGTCACGCTCAGGCTCGGCGGCTCCCTCTTGACCGAGGTCACGCCGATGGCGCCCGACGCGGCGCTCCTCGCGGTCTTCCTGGGAGTCGCCGTCCTGGCGTTGACCCTGAAGATCCCCGGCCTCCTGCGAACGCACGTCGGGGATGGGCTCGGCTTTGTCCGCTACTACGTCTATCGTCAGGGAGCGCGGACGCTCGAATCTTCGGGCGGCGCCAGCACTTCGAATGGAGGGCTCTGATGCTCTCCGCCGCCGTCTCGCTCGCCCTGTCCGGCCTCGGCCGCGACGCGTTGAAGGTCGCGCTCGGTCTCGTGCTCGCGGTGCTCATCGCCATGGCCTTCACGGTGAGCAGCGTGATCGTCGTCCTCGATGAGATCCTCGCGAGCCCAATCGCGTCCGTGCCGGTCGCGTCGACACCCGTCACCGACCAGCCCGCGACGGTGCGTGGTCTTGAAATTGTCGCTCTGACGCGCTCCCAGATCGGCGTTCCCTACGTCTGGGGTGGCGCGACTCCGGCCGGCTTCGACTGCTCGGGACTGGTCCAGTGGACATACGGTCAGGTCGGAGTTGGTCTCCCGCGCACCGCCCAGGAGCAGTACGACGCGACGACGCGGATCGGCGTCGACGGGTTACGGCCCGGCGACCTCGTCTTCTTCGCCCAGACCTACCCGTCCAGCGACTGGATCACCCACGTCGGCATCTACATTGGGAATGGCCTGATGATCGGCGCCCCGACCGACGGCGACGTCGTGCGCACGATGCCGGTCTTCAACGGTTTCTGGGGTGCCCACTACGCGGGGGCGGGACGCGTGGGGGGATGAGCGATGGGCACCCACTGTTCCCGTGCGCCCACGGGGGCGTCCGACCGAACAACCGATGCCATTCTCGATCAAACGTAAGAAAGGATTACTCCTTATGAACGCGATCAACACGCTTTTCACGAATCTGCTCAACGTCGGCCTCGGCGTGGCGGTGACCGTCGCGGCCTTCTATCTGATGGTTGGGGCCTTCATCTACATGAGCGCCGGCGGTAGCCCCCACCAGATGGAGCGCGGCAAGTCGGCGATGCTCAACGCCCTGGCCGGTCTCGCCATCGTCCTCGCTGCTCGGGTCATTGCCGGCATGATTCAGTCGGCGCTCGCCGGGGCGTGAGGGAGGACTAGATGGCGATCGATCGTCACGAGATCCCGACTCACCTGGGCGTCGAGGACCGCGCCTTCTACGGCCTCTCGGTTCGCCAGGTGATGTACCTGACCGGTGGCTTCTCGTTGGGCTATGGCCTCTGGAACCAGTGGGGGGACGTCCTTCCCGAGCTCCGCCTTGCCCTTGCGGTCACCTGCGCGGTCGTCGCGGTCGTGCTCGCGCTGGCCCGTCCTGGCGGGCGAGGCTGCGAGGAATGGGCCCTCGTTCTTCTGCGCTATCTGACGATTTCGCGCCGGAGCGTCTGGCGGCCGATTGAGCCGGACGTCGCCGACTCGCGCAGTGTGGATGGCCATTGGATTGACCTTGCGCCTCGCCCCCACTGGAAGGAGACATCCCGATGCGACGACTGAATCCGGCGCAAGCGGTCCACGTCGGGTTGGAGCGGATCGCGGAGGATGCCATCGTCCTGACCGGCGGCGAGCGCCGGGCGGTGCTCGAAGTCGGCAGCCTGAACTTCGCGCTCCAGGGCGACCGCGAGCGGGAGGCCACCGTGGCCGGCTTCGCCGCGTTCCTCAACGGCCTGACCTTCCCCATCCAGATCCTCGTCCGGGTCCTGCCGGTCGACGTCGCGGGCTACCTGGACAACCTGGAGCGTCGGGCGCGTGAGCTCGACGCTCCGCTGGCCGACCTCGCCTACGACCACGTCGCCTTCGTCCGCCGGCTCGCCCGGAGCCGCACCCTCCTCGAGCGGCGTTTCTACCTGGTCGTGCCGGCGCGCTCAGAGATCGGTCCCAAGGGAGGTGGGGGGTGGCCGTTCGCGGCGCGATCGAACAACACGGCGAGTGAGGCGAGCCTCCGCCACCAGCTGACCCACCGCTGCGCCGAGATCGAGCGCCAGCTGCTCCGCTGTGGCATCAGCGCACGCCGCCTCACCGACGTCGAGCTCGCGCGGCTCCTCTATACGTGCTGGAGCCCCGAGCTCGCCCGGACGCAACGTCTTCGCCACGTTCTGCATGACTATGACGCCCTCGTCGTGCGCACGAGCGACGCGGGCAGCGAGGAGTAACTGATGCACGTCCTTCCCTTTCGTCGTCAAACCGACAACTTGCGCGACCGCGTCGGCCCCGACGAACGACGCTTCGCCCAGGGTACGCGGTCCGTCGCCGATCTGGTGGCTCCGGCGGCCATCGAAGTGAACCGTCACCTGCTGCGGCTCGACCAGCAGTATTGCCGGACCCTGGTCGTGACCGGCTATCCGCGCACGGTTAGCCCAGGCTGGCTCGCCCCGTTGATTGACTTCGCGGAGCCGCTCGAGATCAGCCTGCATCTGTATCCCCTGGACACCGGCCAAATGGTGAGCGCTCTCACCCACAAGATGGTCCAGCTCCACTCCTCGCGGCTGCTCGCGGTCCGGGGCGGAAAGCTGGCCGATCCCGAGCGGGAGGTCGCCTACGCTGATGCCGAAAAGCTCCGCGACGCCCTTCAGCGCGGCGAGGAGAAGGTCTTCTCGGTCAGCTTCTACCTCCTCCTCCGGGCGAACTCGCTCGCCGCGCTCGACGACCTGACGCATCGAGTCGAGGTCACCGTGGCCGGCATGCTCGCCCACTCCCGCGTTGCGCTCTTCGAGCAAGACCGCGGCTTCCGCTCCTGCCTCCCGACGGGACAGGATCTGCTCGGGGTCTACCGCAACCTCGACACGAGCTCGCTGGCGACGACCTTCCCCTTCTCGTCGAGCGCGCTGACCATGGAACGGGGAGTTCTCTACGGGGTTGCCCGGCACAACCACCAGCCGGTCATCGTCGACCCGTTCGACGAGAGCCTGGAGAACGCCAACATGGTTATCTTCGCGAAGTCCGGCGCCGGCAAGAGCTACTTCACCAAGCTCGTCGCGCTGCGCAATCTCCTCTGCGACGTCGACTTCCTCGTCGTCGACCCCGAGGACGAGTACCGAGGCGTCTGTGCCGCCGTTGGAGGCCAGTACGTGCGCCTCGCCGGCACCTCCGCCCAGCACCTCAACCCCTTCGACGTACCGGCCGGAGAGCCTGACGGCGATGGCCGGGAGCCCCTGGCCGAGCAGGTCGCCGCGCTCGTCGGCCTCCTCGAGATCATGCTGGTTGATCGGGCCGAGTCGCTCAGCACCGAGGAGCGCGCCCTCCTCGACCGGGCGATCTATGACACCTACGCAGCCGTCGGCATCACGTCCGATCCCCAGACGCACGCCCGTCCCGCGCCTTTGTTGCGCGACCTGCACGGAACCCTGGCGCGGATGGCGAACGAACGCTCCACATCCCTGGCACATCGTCTCCGTCGCTACGTTGATGGCTCGCTGGCCGGTCTCTTTGCCGGTCCGACGAACGTCGCTCTGGATCGCCCGTTGGTCGTCTTCAACGTCCAATCGCTCGAGCCGGAGCTGCGGCCGATCGGTATCCAGCTGATCGCAAGCTTTGTCTGGAATCAAGTGCGTCGGGCCCGTCGGCCGCGGCTGCTGATCATCGACGAGGCCTGGAGTCTCCTCCAGTACCCGGAAGGAGGCGCTTTTCTGGCGAGCATGGCCCGGCGCGCCCGCAAGTACTACCTGGGGCTGGTGACGATTACCCAGGACGTTGCCGACTTCCTGGGCGCGGAGCACGGGCGTACCGTGCTCGCCAACGCGGCGCTCAAGCTCCTGATGAAGCAAGACAGCGCGACGATCGATCCGGTCGTCAGTGCTTTCCAACTGTCGCGGGAGGAACGGCAATACCTCCTCGGAGCGGGAAAAGGTGAAGGCCTCTTCTTCGCGCGTGGCAGCCACGTCGCGTTGCGGATCGAGGCGAGCCCTGCCGAGCACCGTCTCGCGACGACCGCTCCCCGCGAGCTCGCCGCCCGGCACGACGCTACTCTCGATCAAAAGCTGCCCGGTGGGACGAAGGAGGCAGCATGGGCGTGAGTGTCGCCGAACCCTTCGATGTCGCGGCGATCAAACGCCAGCACCGTCTGAGTGACGTCCTCGCCGCGGCCGGTCTCGTCCTACGGAAAACCGGTGCGGATCGCTTCAGCGCGCGGTGTCCCTTCCACGAGGATCACCAGCCAAGCCTTCTCGTGGACGATCGCGACGGCCACTACCACTGCTTCGGGTGCAGAGCCCACGGCGACGTCATCAGCTTCGTCATGCGCCGAGAGGGGGTCGGCTTCGCCGAGGCGTGTCGACGTCTCGACGGACAGGAGATCCGCGTGCGAGCAGCGCCGCTCGCGCGGCGAGAGGTGTTCGAACGACGATGGGACCGTCTCCCCCTCGATCAGCAAGTCGTGATGAACACCGCGGGAGCGATCTACCAACACTGCCTCTGGCGCGAGCCGCGAGCCCTCGGTTACGCGCGGAGCCGAGGCCTCCCCGACTGGCTCATCCGCCAGTGCGCCCTGGGCTACGCCGACGGCCACACTCTCGAAGGCTACCTGCGTCGTCGCTCCGGCCTTCGGGTCGCCCAGGACCTTGGTCTCCTGCGACGGGACGGGAGCGAGTTTCTCCAAAGGCGCCTGGTCATTCCCGAGCTGCGTTCCGGCCAATTCCTTTGGTTCATTGGCCGGCGTCTCGACGACAACGCGCCCGGGCCGAAGTACCTTGCCCTTGCGGGCGAGCGCCCGATCCTGGGCTTCGAGCGGGTCGCCGGACGCCGCGACGCGTTCCTGTGTGAAGGGGTGTTCGACTACCTCGTCGCCGTCTCCTGGCATCTGCCCGCCTTCAGCCCCTGCGGGACGAGTCTCCCCGGGGAGCGTCTCGGCTTCCTCGCCCGGGCCCACGTCGTCTACGGCGTCTTGGACGCCGACCCGGCCGGGCGGGCGGCCGCCGAGGAATTCGGGACGGTGCTCGGCGAGCGGTGGCAGCCGCTGTCCCTTCCCGATGGGTGCGACCTGGCGGATCTCGGCCAGCAGCCCGGTGGTCGCGCGACATTCTTCGCACTCCTGGCCGGCGCACAACCACCTCAACGTACGGAGATGTCTCATGGAGCGTAATCGTATCCGCGATTGTCAGAGCGAGCGCGAGCAGCGTGCCGCGCTCCGCGCGAACGTCCTCCAGTATGGCCGCATGCTCGGCTGGCCTGCCCATACCGCGATCACCTTCACCGAGCGGCTCGCCCGCCGCCCCTGGAAGCGCTGTACCGGCGATCAACTCACGGCCGTGCTGGACGATCTTCAGGCGATCCACCAGGCGTTCGCGATGCGCGGGCACGCAGCGCCGACCCGAGCCGAGGCGGCGCTGCCGCACGCGACAGATCAAGGAGGCGACCGTGTCGATCGTTCGTCATGATATCCGTCACGAGACCCAGCATCCCGAACTCATCGAGGTCGTGACGCCGCGCACCAACGCCGCGAACAGCGTCGCGGCGGAGAACCTGTTCGCGGCGATCTCTCTCACCGAGCCATTCAGCCTGGAGATCGCCGCCACCGCGACGGCGCGCTGGTTTCTCGCCCGGACCGAGAGCCTGGAGATGCAACACCATCTGACGGCCCAGCTCGCCGTCGCCTATCCTCAGGCCACGCTCCGTCCCCTCGACCTGGAACGCTACCCGTCGCTCGACCCGGCCCGCCTCGGCGGGGATGAGCAGGTCGCGGTCTGCTCTCTCCATCTGCAAGGACCGGCCTACCTGCCCATCCGGACCTTCCCCGATCGGGAAGCCGACCAGGATCATGGCTCCCAGGCGGATCCCGTCCTGGGCATCGTTGGCGCGCTCGACGGTCTTCCCGATGGCTGGCGCGCCCTGACCCAGCTCGTCCTGCGGCCCGCGCCTGACGATTGGGCCCGACCCTACCTTCGTCTCGCGCTCGAGCGTCCCCTGGAGAACGAGCGCACCGCCCGGGTGGCACACGAACCGGCCGACACCTCGGCGACGAGCGTCTCCGTCCTCGCGGGTCTCCTCGTGGTCGGAGCCATCGTCCTACGGGCCCTCACCTGGTATGACACGGGCGATTGGCGTGACCTCGGGCTCCTGGTCGGGACTCTGCTCGCGCTGGGTGGTGGCGTCGCCTGGTTTGTCGCGCGCCTCGGCAGCCATCCGGTCTACGACCCGCGTCTGGTTGCTGAGAAGGTCAGTCGTGCCGCGTTCGTCTGCCAGATCCGGATTGCCGTCTTCGCCCCACGCGAGGTGTCCCGGGCGCGGATGTCTCTTCGGTTGGAGAGGCTGGTCGCCGCCTATCGCCAGTACGCGCTCACGTCGGGGAATAGCTTTCGGCGGGGACCGATCGCCGTCGGCGCGACCGACCTCACCCGCCTGACGCCGTTTCCGCGCGTCCGGTCCCTCCCGATCCTCACCACCCGCGAGCTCACCGGCCTCTGGCACCTGCCCCGAGCGCAGGCCGACGTCCCGATGCTGGAGCGGACGACGGCGAGGGAGCGTCTGCCGCTCCCCGCGACCGTCTCCCGCGGCTGCCGGATCGGCGTCTCGACCCATCAGGGACGCACGGTGACCGTCGCGATCCCCGACGAGGTCCTCCGCCGCCATCTCCTCCTGATTGCCAAGACGCGACGGGGGAAGTCCGCCCTCCTTCTGCGCCTCGCCCGCTACCTGATGGAGCGCGGTCCGGCGAGCGGTTCAGCGCCGGCGATCGTCCTGGTCGACCCCCACCAGGACCTCGCGGTTGCGGCGCTCGGGCTGATCCCGCTGGACCGGCGCGACGACGTCGTCTTTCTCGACGTCGCCCAGTCTGAGCGTCCGTTTGGACTCAACCTGCTCGACGCCGGCCTCGGCTGGTCCCGCGACAAGTCCGTCGCCAACGCGCTGGCGATCTTCGAGCGCGAGTTCAGCGGCTTCTGGGGGCCGCGCATGGAGGACGCCTTTCGCTTCGGCCTGCTGACCCTCTTCGAGGTGAACGCGACGATCTGCGGGGCCACGCCGGAAGGGCGCGCGCGTCAGCACACGATCCTCGACCTACCGGCCCTGCTTAGCGACGTCGCCTTCCGGCGTGGCTTGGTCCCCCACGTGGCCGATCCGGTCGTGAAAAGCTGGTGGCCCACCTACTTCGATGCCCTCGACCGCCGGCTCCAGATCGAGGTGATCAACCCGGTCCAGACCAAGGTCCAGCGCTTCGCCGGCAGCGCCGCCGCCCGCGGCATCGTCGGCCAGGCCCGCTCGACGATCGACCCCCTCGGCTGGATCCGCGAGGGAAAGATTGTCATCGTGAACACGGCCAAAGGGACGGTCGGGGAGGATACCGCGGCTCTGCTCGGCGGCACAATCCTGAACCTGGTCGCGCTGGCGATCGCCGAGCAGGCCGCACTGGCCCCTCGGGACCGCCGTCCGATCAGTCTCCTGGTCGACGAGTTTCAGAGCGTGCCGGGTGCCAACTACGAGGCGATCCTCGCTGAGCTGGCGAAGTTCGGCGCAAATCTCGTCCTGGCAACCCAAAGTCTCGCGCGGCTCGAAGCACTCGATCGCGCCCATCAGCGCGCCCTGCGGGGGACGGTGTTCGCGAACCTCGACGGTCTCTTCGCCTTCCACTGCAGCGCCGAGGACGCCCGGTACCTTGTCCACGAGCTCGGCGAGGGCGTCGACGAAGAGGATCTCGTTGCGCTCGGCGAACACCGCTGCTACGCTCGGCTCTCGGCCGGAGGTGAGCGTCTTCCGACCTTCTCGATCCGCCTCGATCCACCACCGCCGACTGACCCGACCTTGGCTGATGCGTTAGCCAGCGCATCAGCGCTCCGCTACGGGCGTCCGCGCCACCTGGTCGAGGACGCCCTGCGCGCGGCGATCGAGCGGATCGAGCAGTGCCACCGACGGACGGATCCGATTGATCCAGGGCAGGCCGGCCAGGGAATCGCGCGCGATGCGGCGACCCCGGCCGATGTGTGTGACAACGGCAGGTCCAAAGGGAAGGCGCGCAATGAGAAGCGCAACCAGCGGGACCGACGGACCGGCCCGCACCAAGCATCGTTTTTCCGGGATGTCGATGATGACGCGCTTCGAGAGCCAGAGCCGGCGAGGCTCGCAACGTTGGAGGACGGCTCTGATCCAAAAGCCAGGCCCGGGGCGGAGGGCCCGCAATGAGCGGAGAGCGTCTGCACTGGTCCGATGCGATACGGGCACGGGACGGACTCCGCGGGCGACCGGGGGACCGCAGCCTGTTGTTTCTGCTGACCCGCTTGCCGTTGGTGCCGGAGCGGGTGATCGAGCAGCTGGAGGGTCTGCGTGGAGGCGCCAGTGTCTACCGTCGCCTGTCACAGTTGGCCGAGCAACGGCTGCTCGCGGCGATTCAGCCGTCGCTCCGTCCTGGTCACGAGGCGCACCTGTGGTACCTCACGGACCTGGGGCTCGCCGTCGTCGCGCTCGACCAGGGCTGTGATCTCGGGGACCTGGTCCGCCGGAACCGTCTGCGCCGGGCCGATCTTGCCTCCCGACTCTCCGGTCTGCCCCAGCTCCTCGCCGCTTACGAGATCCTCGGCGCGCTCGCCACGTCACAGCCGGGCCGACCCGATCTCCTGGCCTGGGAGCGGCCGTGGCACAGACGCGTCTGGACGCGCCTCGCGAAGGCGCCCCGATCGGTACGATTCCCCGCCTACGCTGCGCTTGCCTGGGACGGTCAGGCGGGCGAGTTCATTCTGGTCCCGGATCTGGCAACGATCCCGCTGCGGTTCTATGTCGCGGCGATCCGCGGTCTTTTCCTGCTGCGAGCAACGGCGAGCCGGGTCCCGATTGTGATCGTCGCGACGACGGGTCATGAGCGGAAGACGGCCTGGGGAGAGCTGCTGGAGGACGTTCGACAGGAAAGAGCCGAGGCACCGCTCACGGCCTCCATCCTGACCTGGACCGAAGCCCGAAACGGCGCCCTGACACAGATGATCGTTTTGACAGAAGACAACAGGTCGCACCGGAGCTTTGTTCGCCGCATTGCAGTCCGTCCCGCATCGCAACAGCGTGCGCGCGGCGCCATCCCACGCATCGTTGGCCCAGAACTGGGAGTATCGGAAAGCGCCGAAAGTGAAGACGTCCGTATTGCTGTTCTCGGCCTTGGGACTCTCGGGCGTATGCTCCTCGATTTCGTTGGACGCCACCCGTTCCTCTCGATCGATCAACTTGCCATCGCGCTAGGGCGAACCGTTGCGATCATCCGGAACAGCGTAGGCGACGCCGTCGCGGCGGGCTTCATGCGCACGCTCGACGTGGAGGAGGCGAGACAAAGAGCCGGGGATCCTCCTCTTCTGGAGTTGACGACTGCCGGCCAGGAGCTGGTCGCGGCGCAGCAAGGACTGTCGCTGGCGGAAGCGGTTCGGTTCAACGGGCTCGCCGGCGGTGGGCCCGATCATCCGGCTGGTGCCCGTTCGCAACTCTTGCGTCAGCTAGCTCATACACGCGGCGCCGATGACGTCTTCATCCGGTTGATCGCCTTGGCGTGTAAGCGCGCCCGAAATGGTTCGGATGACGCGCTGGTCGAGTGGTGCAACGCCGCAGCCTGTGCTCGAGGACGCGTGCGACCGGATGGGTATGGGCTGTATCGGAACGAAGACTGTTTGTACGGATTCTTTCTTGAGTTTGATCGCGGCACCATGGGCGCTCACGACTACGTGGCGAAATTGAACGCCTATGCGGATTACCTAACGAGTGGACGCTTTGCCCGTGATTACGTCGGTTTCCCGACAGTTCTGGTCGTAGCGGCAGACAATGCCGCCGAGGAACGATTCGCACGGGCGGCCCGCCTTGCTGCGATTGGACGACCTTCTCAACTGCCCATTCTTCTAACGACGATGTCGCGGGTAGAGAATCCGAGTAACTCACTCGACCTACTCGGCCAAATTTGGCGCAGTCCAATGGTGCGGTCGCAACGCCGAAGATGGATCGAGACAATAAAGGAAAGTTTCAGCGATCGCGGCAACGATGAGTTTACCGAACGAATAAGCAGTACGTTTCCCGATCAATTACTACTCCGCAAGTCGTAAACAAGGAGATTCGCGATGGAGCTATTAACCGTTCCCGAAGTTGCTCGGCGCCTCAAACTGTCCAAGTCGAAGGTGTACCTACTCTGCCAGCAGGGGAAAATTCCGACGATTACATTAGGCAAGTCGGTAAGGATTCCACTGAACGAACTCGACGAGTGGTTACGCCAACAGATCCGCGAAGACGTAGCTACCGGGCGACGCTCGGTTTAATCCAGTCTGTTATCCCAGCCATTCAAATATCGGCCAGGATCGGAAGTGACCAAGATTGCGGTCGAACAACTGCCGTTGTAACATGCAGGCACGACGAATTAGTACATTAGTTCGTCTCTTACCGATTCGGGATTACCTGAGTTCTGCAATCACGGCAAACAGTCGCTCGCTCACTAAGATTCATCGAGTCGACGATAAACCACCGAAGTGCATACAGAACTTTGAATCGTGGGTCGGCTCATAACGGAGTGAGATCATGGCTCGGGGACACTTGCGGAAGCGCTCCGACGATTCGTGGACAATCGTGCTGGAACTGGAGCGGGACCCAATCACCGGAAAACGTCGGCAGAAGTGGGTCACGGTCAAGGGAACCAAGCGCGAGGCAGAGAAGAAGCTTTCCGAACTGCAGGTTCAGGTTGACCAAGGACTCGTCAACACATCTTCAAACCTAACCGTCAGCCAATTTCTGGAGCGTTGGCTCAGAGATTACGCCGAAGCCAACTGCGCGCCGAAGACCGTGCATTTCTACCAAGACATGATTGAACACTACATAACGCCGTACATCGGCAAGATCACGCTCGACAAGCTCCGACCAACCCATATCGTAGACCTATATAGCCGCCTGCGGAAAGCGCCGCGTCGGAGTAGCCGGCCAGGTCCCTTGTCGGGTACCACACGCCGTGCGGTTCACCGCACCTTGCACGCGGCGCTCAAGCACGCGGTAAAGTGGCGATTGATCCCGACGAATCCCGCCGACGCGGTCGACGCTCCGCAGCCGGAACGCAAGGAGATGCGTTACTTTACTCCCGAGCAGGTCACCGCCCTGATGGAGGTGGCCGAGCGTACCGGCTACCCGTGGCACGGATTCTTCGCCGTCGCTCTCTCGACCGGGATGCGTCTCGGCGAGTTGCTGGGGCTACGCTGGCAGGACATTGATCTGGAGCGCGGGCGGCTAACAGTCCAGCAGACGGTGCAGCGCCTACCGAAGATGGGAATCGTCGCAAAGTCTCCGAAGACAGCGGGCAGCCGTCGCCCCATAGATCTAGGCAGGGAAGTGGTCACGATCCTTCAGCAGCATCGCGTCGCGCAAACCAAGCATCGTCAGAAGATTGGTCCCCTCTGGGAAGATCTGGGATTGGTATTTCCAAGTGAGCGCGGAACGTATATCGAAAGCACCAACGTCCATCGAATCTTCACGCGCCTGTGCGAACAGGCTGGCGTGCCCAGAATTCGGCTCCACGATCTGCGCCATACAGCGGCGACGCTGATGTTCGCGAAGCGGATCGGAGACAAAGTCATCAGCGAACGGCTGGGCCATACCGATCCTTCGACAACGAGTCGCCTTTACAAGCATGTGACAGAAACGATGCAGCGCGAAGCGGCGGACGTGATGGATGGGTTCGTGAAACGAACTAAGGAAGCCAATACCGAGCAATAGAATGATAGTTAGGTTGAGTTTATTGGTCAGTGTAGGGCGGTTCTTTGCGGTTCGAAGCATGAAGTTCCACGACGGGAGCTTCATGCGATGATAGCGATTGGACCTCGTGTAACGAAAAGCGGTTTGTCGCGCGCACTCAACAAGAGTCACGCGTCATTGAAGAGATTGCACGGCCCCGCGTCACCGTTGGAGCCAACCCCTGTGTTCACTCCTCGTCACTCCGCCGAGGGCTGCTCTGGCTTTCTATCGTCACCAACCGAGGCATGCTCTAAAGGACCTAACTCTGCTCTCCTCATCTTTGCGTTAGCAAACCGTTAGCAAAACGCCAATTTCGGCGGGACCGACTTCGTGACAAACGAAGAACCCCTTGAAAATCAAGGGGTTCTTGGCTGCCGGACTAGGATTCGAACCTAGGATCTTCTGATCCAGAGTCAGACGTGTTACCGCTACACCATCCGGCATTGAACAGACGAATGTTACCGTGCGACCGAGAAAATGTCAAGGCTGCTTTCGGCAAACCCTTGGTCGTCCGCTTACTTGCCAATGGAATTGTTTGGTCTCCTCAATTCTACCGTAACTTGGGCGCTGGCGCGGCGCGCGACGGGCAAATTCTTCGGTAGAATAGTGCCACCAGTATGCCGAGGCGAGGAGGATTCCCATGAGCGGCTTTCCCCTGGTTTTTGATGGTCACAACGATACCTTGCTAGCTCTCTATCAGGGCCAGCGGGGCGAGGGCGGGTTCTTCACGCGAAGCGATAAGGGCCACATCGATCTGCCACGCGCCCGCGCCGGCGGGTTCGGCGGCGGCTTTTTCGCCATCTGGGTGCCCAACGACCGCTCCGAGACCGGCACCGGTCCGCTCACCGCCGTCGCCGAACGCCCGGCGCTCGAATCGGCCTACGCCCAGCGAACCGCGATGGGGATGGCCGCGACGCTCTTTCGAGTCGAAGCGGCGTCCGAGGGACAGGTCAAGGTCGTGCGGTCAGCCGAAGAGATTGCCCGCTGTCTGGAGAGCGGCGTCATCGCCGCGATCTTCCATTTCGAGGGCGCCGAGCCGCTCGACACCAATCTGGACGCGCTGGAGGTCTTTTATCGCGCCGGCCTGCGCTCGCTCGGCATCGTCTGGAGCCGGCCGAACGCGTTCGCCCACGGCGTCCCCTTCGGCGCCGGCTCGCCGGACACCGGCCCGGGTCTCACCGACGCCGGCCGCGCGTTGGTTCAGGCCTGCAACCGGCTGGGCGTGATGCTCGACCTCTCCCATCTCAACGAGCAGGGCTTCTGGGACGTCGCTCGGCTCAGCACCGCACCGCTCGTCGCCTCGCACTCCAACGTCCACGCCCTCTGTCCGTCCACCCGTAATCTGACCGACCGCCAGCTCGCGGCGATCAAAGAATCCGATGGCCTGGTGGGACTCAACTTCCACGTCGGCTTCCTGCGCGCCGACGGCCAAACTAATCGCGACACGCCGCTCGAGACGATGGTCCAGCACCTGGACTACCTCGTCGACAAGCTGGGGATCGATCGCGTGGCTCTCGGCTCGGATTTCGACGGCTGCACGATTTCCAACGAAATCGGCGACGTCAGCGGCCTCCCGAAACTCCTCGGCGCGCTGGCCGCCCACGGCTACGATGAGGCCGCCCTGCGGAAGATCGCCCACGAAAATTGGCTGCGCGTGCTGCGCAAAACCTGGGGAAGCTGAACGGGGGATTAGGGGTCGGGGATTGGGGTAAGAAAAATCGCGCTTACCCCCGACCCCCCACGTCAGATCGGCTCGGCGACGATTGGGACGATCTCTAATCCGGATTGATCCGAACGCGCGGCGACGAACTCCACGGCGGTGTCCTCGTCGTCAAAAAGGTAGGTAAAGCCGTCGACGCTGGTCAGCGGCTCGCCGGTCTCCCGAACCTGAACCGTCCAGCGGACCTCTTCGCGGTAACCGTCGCACATGGGAAACCTCCAGAATGGGATCCGGGATGAGGGGTCGGGGAAGAAATTCGCTCCTCGGCACCAACACCCTCATCACGATTTTGCTTGCTGCACTCTTACCCTAGCAGGTAGCCCATCGGTGCGCAATGCTTTCACCACTCCTTGGTTATCGGCGCAGCCGGTAAAGGAACTGAGCGAGAGCCATCAACGCCCGGCTCGGCTGGAGGAAATTTCGCGCGCCAACCGGGTGCACTGCAGTACGATCGTTCGCCGAACGATCAGTCGCGCGAAGGCGCGGTCCAGGAAACGAACGCTGGGTAAGCGTGGGTTAAGGGTGCCGGTCAGTTCGTCGGTGAGCAACGTCACCTGCTTGCCGAGCGGCGTTAGCAGAAACTGCTCGGAATGGGGAAACAGATAGGTTGGGAAGAGCGGGTCAACGTCGGTCCAGCGAATCCGTCGCCCTTCCTCCCAGTGGGTGATCCGAACGTTCCGCGGCACCACCGGCCCGACCGGAAACCCGTGATCCACGACCAGCCGCGTGCCTGCCCCGGTCTTCCACTCGTCCACCAGCCAGGTCTGCCGGTGAAAAGCGTTGAGCGTGCTCAGCCAGGCGAGATCGGCTAGCCGCTCCCAGGCGACGTCGACCGGAACCGGCAGACGAACCTGGTGGATAACGTGAATCACGGGAACCTCGACGAAGGGGTTGGGGATCGGGGCCTGGGGGTTGGGGAGGGAACAGGACGGATAACGCCGCTCGCCTCACTCACCAGACCGACACTTCCGCTCACCGCTGTATACTTACATAAGAGTATAGCGGACAAGGGGGTTAGGAGACAGGAGGAAGAGTTAGAGAGGGCGAGGCTGAGGCCGTTCCTTCCCAAACCCCTAACCCCCAGTCCCCAACCCCCGCTTTAGCCTAGAGGCATTACTCCATGGCGCTCGACATTCCTTCGCCCGGCCGAGTCGCGGCAGAGCGGCTTTCCCGGCTACCCGGGGTCATCGCGATCGCGATGGGCGGTTCGCGCTCGGACGGCTGGTCCGACGAGGCGTCGGATGTCGACCTCTACGTCTATGCCCGGGATAAGGTTCCCCTCGACGCTCGCCGCGACCTCGCGGGAGATAGTCCGCGGGCTGAGATCGACAATCGCTTCTGGGAACCCGGTGACGAGTGGATCGACCGGGCGACCGGCCTAGGCGTAGACGTGATGTACCGATCGCCGGAGTGGATCGAGGGCGAGCTGAACCGCGTGCTCCAACGCCACGAACCTTCGCTCGGCTACACCACCTGCCTCTGGCACAACGTCCGCGCGGCGCGGCCGATCTACGATCCGGGGGGCTGGCTCAGCCAACTCCGCGAGCAGGCCAACACGCCGTATCCGGAGGAGCTTCGCCGGGCCATCGTCGCGAAGAACCATCCGATTCTTCGCGACACTATCTCGTCCTATCGCCATCAGCTCGAGCTCGCTGCACGCCGCGGCGACCCGGTCAGCCTGAACCACCGGGGGGCGGCGTTGCTGGCCAGTTACTTCGACGTCCTCTTCGCGGTCAACCGGGTGCTCCATCCCGGCGAAAAACGGCTGATCGCCCGCGCCCAGGCGCTCTGTCCCCTCTGCCCACCGGATCTCGAAACAAACGTCACCCGACTTCTTCAAACAACCGTCCCGGGAGGCGGACCAGCCGAGATCACCGCCGCGGTGAACCTGCTCGTCGATGGTCTCGACGCAGTTCTCTCCGTGGAGAGACTCATTCATAAGAGGCCAATAATAGGTCAGCTCTGACCGCTAGGCGGCAGTCACAACCTTGCGGGTGATTCCTTTCCCCTGTCCCTATTCCCCAACCCCTAACCCCCTCGTCAGCACCCCAGCGCCCGCACTAGCTCTCGGGTGGCTTTTGCCGGATCCTCGGCGGACAGGATGGCTGAGATTACCGCGATGCCCCGCGCGCCGGTGGCGAGAATCTCCGGCACCCGAGCGGCGTCGACGCCACCGATCGCGATAACCGGGATCCGGGTCGCCCCACAAACCTCGGCGAGCGCGGCGAGGCCACGCGGTGGTTCGTCCGGATGCGACGCGGTCGCGAACACGTGACCGAAGGTCAGCCAGTCGGCGCCCGCGGCCTCGGCCGCCCGAGCATCGTCGAGCCCGTGAACCGACACCCCGATCCGCAACGTCGGCGCGATCCGGCGAACCACTTCGACCGGCAAGCTCCGCCGCCCCAGCTGAACCCCATCAGCCTCGGCCGCCAGCGCCACGTCCACCCGGTCGTTCACCGCCACCCGAACGCCACGCGGTCGGCAGATCGCCACGACCGCGCGCGTCAGCTCGAACAAGTCGCGCCCGGACGCGGCGTGGTCGCGCACCTGCACCCAGGTCGCTCCGTTCTCCGCCGCCGCGGCGATCGACGCCAGCAAGCGCTCCCGCGCCAGCCGCGGATCCGTGATGACCTGGAGGACGTTGCTACGCTCCACCGCCGATTCCTCCCCACCCGGGAACATTTTTCGCCACTCGGACGTTACATGCATAGTAAGGTGTCCTCGCGCGGTCACGCCATGGGGGCAGACCGGAACCAGGAGATGTAGATGCTCGGGAAGTCTATCGCCATCGCCGCCTCCCTGGCCGTCATCCTAACCCTGGTTGCCTGCCAGGGACAGGCGGCGCCCACCGATCCACGGTTCAGCAATCCGCCCACGCCAACCGGTACGCCGACCGGTCTGCCGAACGATACCCCGACGAACGCGGCAGCCCCGACGCCAAACGATCCGGTGACCGTCATCGCCTATCCCACGACGGTCGGCCCCGTGGCAACCCGAGTGATCCTCCCCGCCGGCGGAGGCAGCGTCGCGTTGCCGCCGCGCCAGATCGTTCCGGCCACCGGCACGCCGGTCGCCCAGAACACTCAGATCGAGATCGTCGGCGCGAGCGCGCAGCACACCACCATCGCCTCCGGGGAAACCGCGACGGTGTCGGCGATCGCCAACACCATCACCGTGATCGTCCACTACCCGGTACCGGTTGGCAGCGAGGTCAACGGTTCCTTCCAACCCTACCCAATCGCGATCAACGTCGATCCCCCGGACTGGCAGGCGACCGGGCAAAGCTTTCCGAACGCCCAGACCCTGCAGTTCCAACTCACCGGCAGCGCCTCCGGTCCGCACCGGGTAGCGATCCAGGTGCCCCGCCTCGGCGCGCCGATAAGTTTCACCGTGAATATTGGCTCGGCAACCGTCCCGCCGGCGGGCACTCCGTCCGGAGAGCGCACCCTCACCATAGCCGACAACGGTCAGACGATCACCTTGAAGCAAGGCGACCGCTTCCTGCTAAGCCTGCCCGAGGGCTACAACTGGCAGGTGTCCATCGGCGACCCCAGCGTCGTCTCGTACGCCACCGGATTTATGGCCCCGGCCGGCACCCAGGGGCTGTACGTCGCCAGGCAACCCGGCAAAACGAGTTTCAGCGCCAGCGGCGAACCGCCCTGCCGCACCGCGCGACCAGCCTGTGGCCTGCCCAACCGGCTCTTCCAGGTCACCATCGTGGTCCAATAGGCAAAAAGGGTTAGGACGCGGTCACCGGCGTCACCTGAGCGGTGCAGTAGGCGCAGCGTTGCGCGGCCAGGGGAATGTCGCTCAGGCACTCCGGGCACTTGCGCGTCGTCGGCGCCGGGGGTATCTGCGGCTTCTTCGTCAGTTCCTGAATCCGATTCATCGGCATGACGATGAGGAAATAGATCGCCGCCGCGACGATGATAAAAGAGACGATCGAGTTGATGAAGTCGCCGTAGAGGAACTTGCTGTTATTAATCGTGAAGGTCAACGCCGAGAAGTCCGGCTTCCCGCCCAGCGCGGCGATCAGGGGCGTCAGAAGATCCTTGACCAGCGCGTTCACCACTCCGGAAAACGCCGCGCCAATGATGACCGCCACCGCCAGGTCGATCACGTTGCCGCGCAGCAAGAACTTTTTGAAGCCTTCGAACATTTTCCTTCCTCACTATCCGCACGAAGCGACCGGTGGATACAGTCGGCCCGGTACGGAGAATAGCAGCCTTTCCGGTGCCGGTCAATCCTGGCTTGACGACCGTCCGCGCCGCCCGACCAGAGCAGGCGAGGAGGCGAATTCTGGCATTTTTGTTCGAATTTCGGTACAATTGAACGAGTCGGTTATTTCCTATCGTAAGGCGGGCACCCGTGGATATTGGAAACGTACGGCTGGTCAAAATCGAAGAGGAGATGCGGGGCGCGTACCTGGACTACGCGATGAGCGTCATCACGTCCCGCGCTCTGCCGGACGTGCGCGACGGCCTGAAGCCGGTCCAACGGCGGATTTTGTACGCCATGGACGAGCTTAGCCTGCGCCACAACCAACCCTATAAGAAGAGCGCCCGCATCGTCGGCGAGGTGCTCGGTAAGTATCACCCCCACGGCGACGCCCCGGTCTACGACACCATGGCGCGGATGGCGCAGGACTTTTCCATGCGCTACACCCTGGTGGATGGCCAGGGCAACTTCGGCAGCATCGACGGCGACCCGCCCGCCGCGATGCGCTACACCGAGGCGCGGCTCACCGCGCTCGCCGAGGAGTTGCTCGTCGACATCGACAAGAACACCGTCGACTTCAAAGCCAACTTCGACGACTCCCTTCGCGAGCCAAGCGTTCTACCGGCCAAGCTGCCGAACCTGCTGGTCAATGGCTCCTCCGGTATCGCCGTCGGCATGGCGACGAACATCCCGCCGCATAACCTCGGCGAGGTTGCCGACGCCGCGATTTACCTGATCGATCACTACAGCGCTTGCATCGCCAAGGGCGTTCCCTTCGATCTGGTCTGGAATCGCGCGATGAATCTCACTCTCGACGAGTCGAGCCTGACCGCGGCCTTCGGCACACTGCCCCGCGCCCGTCAGGCCGAAATTCGCGGGCGATTGAGCGATCCCAAGAAGGCGGGTGACGCCGAGATTGCCCAGGCCCTCCTCGACTTCATCAATGAGACGATCGACGTTACCCCGGATACCCTGATGGGGTTCGTCAAGGGACCGGACTTCCCAACCGCGGGAATCATCCACGGATTGGAAGGAATCAAACAGGCGTACACCACCGGCCACGGGCGCATCGTCGTCGGCTCGCGGATCGAAACCGAGGAGATGCGGGGGGGCCGCTATCAACTCGTCGTTAACGAGCTTCCCTACCAGGTCAACAAGGCCAGCCTGATCGAACGGATGGCCGAGCTGGCCCGCGAGCGGAAGATCCCCGGCATCGATGGGATCAGCGACCTGCGCGACGAATCGGACCGCGACGGCATGCGCATCGTCATCGAGCTCAAGCGCGACGCCCGTCCCCAGCAGATCATCGGCATCTTGAACAAGCACACCGCGATGCGTAGCGCCTTCTCGGTGAACATGCTCGCGCTGGTCGACGGCCAGCCGCGGGTGCTCACCCTGAAGATGGCGCTGCTGCACTACCTGAACTATCGCAAGACCGTCTTGACCCGGCGCACCCAGTTCGAGCTCGACAAGGCCCAGCAACGCGCCCACATCCTGGAAGGCTTGAAGATCGCCCTGGATCACCTCGACGAGGTCATCCAGACGATTCGCAGCGCCAAGGATTCGCCGACGGCCAGGATCCAGTTGATCGCCAAGTTCAAGCTCAGCGAGGCCCAGGCCGACGCGATTCTGGACATGCAGCTTCGCCGTCTGGCGGCGCTGGAGCGCCAGAAGATCCTCCAAGAACTGAAGGACGTTCAGACGCTGATTAAGAAGCTCCAGGAGCTCCTTGCCAATCCGATCAAGATCCTCCAGCTGGTGCGCGAGGATCTGGTCGAGATGAAGAACAAGTACGGCGACGCGCGCCGGACCCAGATCATCGACATGGAAGCGGTGGATCTCACCCTGGACGAACTGATTCCGGAGCAAGAGATCGCGATCATCGTCACCCATCGCGACTACGTCAAGCGCATGCCCAGCGATACCTACCGGGTGCACGGGCGCGGCGGCAAGGGCGCGATGTCGACGGTCACCCGCGACGACGACGCGGTGCAGCACCTGCTGGTGACCAGCACCCACGACGACATTCTGTTCTTCACGAACCGGGGTCGGGTCTTCCAGCTTCGGGCGCACGAACTGCCGGACGCCGGTCGCTCGGCGCGCGGGACGCCGCTGATCAACTTCATCAAGATCGCCCCGGACGAGACGGTCACCGCGGCGGTGGGCGTGCGGGACTTCAGCAAGGGCGGCTACTTCGTTCTCGCCACCCGCAAGGGTGAAGTGAAGCGCGTGCAGCTCAGCGAGTTCAGCGCGGTTCGCTCCAACGGCTTGATCGCCATGACGCTGGAGGCCGACGACGAACTCGTCCGAGCCCTCCGCACCAGCGGCAAGCAGGACGTCATTCTGCTCAGTCGCTCCGGTCAGGGAATTCGGTTCTCGGAAAGCGAGATCCGCGCCTCCAGCCGCAACAGCGGCGGCATTCGAGGCATGCGGCTTTCCGACGGCGACGCGGTCGTCGGCGCGGCGGTCGCCGAGCCGAAAGCCGACCTGCTGATCGTCACCGAGCGCGGCTTCGCTAAGCGCACTCCGGTCGAGGAGTTCCCGACCCAGGGACGCGGCGGCGGCGGGGTCAAGGCGCTCACGATCATGCCGAAAAACGGTCCGCTCACCGCGGCCCGCATCGTCCACGACGGCGACGAGGTCATGGTCATCTCGGAAAACGGCCTGGCGCTCCGAACTCCCACCGAGGGCATTTCGCGGATTGGCCGAACCGCCCAGGGCGTCATCCTGATGAATCTGGACGAAGGCGACACGGTTGCCGCGGTGGCGATCATTAGCAGTGGCACCGGCGGAGACGGGAGCAACGGCAATGGCACGACCAACGGCCGGACCCGCAAGGAGAAAACCGTCATCGCCGAGCAACCCCCGCTGATCAGTCCGAACTGACGGGGGGTTGGGGACTGGGTGCTGGGTGTTGGGGGACGAAGAGCGAACCGATAGAATAGTCGGAGCAGCCGTGGGGCTGCTCCGACTATTCTATATAAAGGGGAAAGCGTGTACGCTCTGATCGTGACCGTCCAGATCCAACCCGAGCACCGCGAGGAATTCCTCGCCTCCATGCTCGACGACGCCCGTGGCTCGGTGAACGACGAGCCCGGCTGCCTCCGCTTCGACGTCCTCCAGGACCCCAACGACCCCAACAAACTCTCCCTCTACGAAGTCTACCGCGACCGCGCCGCCTTCGACGCCCACCTCCAGGCTCCCCACTTCATTCGCTGGCGCGACACCGTCGCCAACTGGTACGCCGCCCCCACCCAGGCCGTCCACATCAATACTATCTTTCCACCCGAAGGGGCGTGGGTGAAACAAGCTCCGGTCGGGGGATAGGGGTTGGGGGATGGGGATTGGGGGACCGAGGTTGAGTACGGGCGGAGTGACCAGTTTGGAAGACAAAACAATCCGTAGTTTCCGCGATTTGCGGGTCTGGCAAGAGGCGATGGACCTGGTGGAGATGATCTACCAGGTCCCTCGCGACTTCCCGCACCACGAGATTTACGGCCTGAGCAGCCAGATCTACCGAGCCGCGGTGTCCGTACCCGCCAACATCGCCGAGGGACACGCTCGGTACCATAGCAAGGAGTACCTGAAACACTTGAGCATCGCCCACGCGTCGCTGGCAGAACTAGACACTCACCTGGAAATCGCGGTTCGTCTCAGGTATCTGCCTGCTGCCGATGTCGCGCCAATCCAGCAGCGCATCACCTCGCTCAACCGCCAGCTCCACGCCTTGCGACAGGCAATCGAACGCCGAATCAATCTGTCGCTCTCGCAACCCCCATCCCGAAATTCCGAAACGCCACGTCTCAGGAAGGACTAACCTATGAGTGATCCGTCCGTTTCCCCATCCCCCATCCCCCATCCCCCATCCCCCCGGATCACCGTCGCCGTCGGCGGGATTATCACCGACGGCGAGCAGATCCTGCTCATTCAGCGCGGGCATCCGCCGGGGGAGGGGCAGTGGACGATTCCGGGCGGGCGGGTCGAGCTGGACGAAACGCTGCCGGAGGCCGTCCGACGCGAAATTCGCGAGGAGTGCGGCATCGCCGTCGAGCCGGACGAGCCGGCGATCATTCTGGACCGCATCATGCGCGATAGCCAGGGCGCGGTCACCACGCACTACCTGATCGTGGACTTCTGGGCCCGGCCGGTCGACTCGACCCGCCCCACGGTGACGGCGTCATCGGACGCCCGCTCGGCGGGGTGGTTTACCATGGCGGAGATCCGCGAGCTCGCCACCACCCCGCATCTCGTCGCCTACCTGGAGGAAGCCCTCCGCCGTCGAAGCACCGGCGGCTGCCTGGTGGTAGGAGATTAGCTCAGTTCCATGGCGTAGTGATTCTGGGTTGCCACTAATTCGAAGCCCAGATCCGGGTACAGGTGGGCGCCGATGGCGTTGTGGGTCAGGGTTTCGATGCGGGCAACCGTCACGCCGCGCGCGCGGAATACCGTCAGCGCGTGTTCGAGCAGCCTTCGGCCAATTCCCTGGCCGCGCCACTCCCGATCGACCGCCAGATCCGGAATTCGCCCCTGGCGCTTCGCCGCCGAGATGCTCGTGGTGATGTAACCAATCACCTGTCCCGCGGCCTCGGCGACGAAGCAGGTCTCCGGATGACCGGTCAGGTCGGCGTCGACGTCCAGAAACTTCCGCTCGCCCCACGCCAGCGGTGACGCTCCAGGCCAGCGCTGGTCGATCAGGTCATCAATCGCGACGCCGGCAAACCCTTCAATCGTCAGTTCCTTCACCCGTTCGCGATCCTCCGGCCGGTATTCCCGAATCGTCACCTCACTCGGCAAGGCGTCACGCCCCTCCGGATCTTGCGTTTCTCGCATCGGTTCATCCCTTCCACGTCGAGTTGCTCCCGATCATGCCACGACGAGCGTGAACGGCGCAATCACACCCGCCGAACGCGGTTGACCGGGCTATCGGAGCGATGTAGGATCTAGACTGGATCTTTCCTGGTGGACTGTCACCCCGTCGCCGCCTTCAAAGGCGGGCGTAGGGAAGGATGCGCTAATGGAACTTAACAAAATAGTCGGGTATCCGGCACTCGTCGGGACCGGACCTAACCCCCTAACCCCCTTCCCGATGCGGGAAGGGGGAATTGGGCTAGTGGCCGTGCGTCAGCTATCGGGATGGCATTGCCCGACTCCCCTTCCCGTGTCGGGAAGGGGCTGGGGGTTAGGTCCGGTCCCCCGGTCGCCGGTATACCCGATTAATTTGGCAACGTGCATAAGCGCCCGATCCGAGGGCTTCAGCCCTGCCGACCGTACGCCCGCCTTTGAAGGCGGCGACGGAGCATCACCCATCGTCTGACAGTCCATTGGTGAGGGAAGGATTCGGACCGCGGGGTTCCTTTCCATGACCCTCTTTCGCCCGTGTATCGATCTCCACGAAGGAAAAGTCAAACAGATCGTCGGGGGCAGCCTGGCCGACGCCGGACCGGGCCCAGTCACTAACTTCGTCGCCGAGCAGGGGCCGGAGTACTTCGCCGCGCTTTACCGTCACGACGACCTGCCGGGCGGGCACCTGATTAAGCTTGGCCCCGGAAACGACGCCGCCGCGCGGGCCGCGCTCGCCGCCTGGCCCGGGGGCCTGCAAGTCGGCGGCGGGGTGAATCTCGACAACGCGCGAGCCTGGCTGGACGCCGGGGCCGACAAGGTCATCGTCACCTCGTGGCTGTTTCCGGACGGCGTCTTCTCGGCCGACCGGCTGCGGTCGCTCGCCGAACAGATTGGTCGCGAGCGACTCGTCGTGGACCTGAGTTGCCGGCGGGTCGGCGCCGGCTGGTCCGTCGCGATCAACCGCTGGCAGACGATCACCGCGCTGCCGATCAGCGAGCCGGTTCTGAACGACCTCGCGCGCCACTGCTCGGAATACCTCGTTCACGCCGCGGACGTGGAGGGGCTGTGCCGGGGCATCGACGAGGAACTGGTCAGCGCCCTCGGCCGCTGGTCGCCGATTCCCTGCACTTACGCCGGCGGCGCCAACGACCTCGCCGACCTCGCCAGGGTCGAGCGGCTGAGCGACGGCAAAATCGACCTGACCTTCGGCAGCGCGCTGGACATCTTCGGCGGAAGCCTGGTCGCGTACCAGGATTGCGTGAACTGGAACCGGGCGCGAAAAGTCTGAGACGGATAGATCATGCCCATTCGCCTGCTGGACCCCGAAGTTGCTCAAAAGATCGCCGCCGGTGAGGTCGTCGAACGGCCGGCCTCGGTCGTCAAAGAACTGGTCGAGAACGCCCTGGACGCCGGGGCCGGAGCGATCCAGGTGGAGATCCGCGGCGGCGGCCTGAACGCGATCCGGGTGGTCGACGACGGCCAGGGCATCCCCGCCGACGAGGTGGAAGTCGCCTTTCTGCGCCACGCCACCAGCAAACTGCGACACGCCGACGACTTGAGCGCGATCCAGACCCTCGGCTTTCGCGGTGAGGCCCTCGCCAGCATCGCCGCGGTCTCCCAGGTCGTGGTCTACACGCGCCACCTCGACGAGGAACTCGGCGTCAACCTCACCCTGGAGGCCGGCCAGGTCGTCGAAAGAAAGCCCTGGGCCGGCGCGGTGGGCACGACCCTGACCGTCCGCAACCTCTTCTTCAACGTCCCGGCTCGCCTGCGATTCATGCGGACCGCCACCGGCGAGGCCGGCCAGATCGGCCACCTTTTAGAGCAGTTCGCGTTGGGGCAGCCCGGGGTGCGCTTCCGCTTCGTCAACGACGGTCGGCGCGTTCTGGACACGCCCGGCTCCGGCGACCTCCGCGATGCGCTGCGGAGCGTCTTTGGCTCAGCCATCGCCGACCGCATGCTTCCCATCGGGCACACCAGCGAGACCGCCCATCTGCGGGTCCACGGGCTGGTGAGCCTGCCGGACCAGAATCGGTCGAGCCGGTCGGCGCTCTGCTTCTTTATCAACGGCCGACGGATCAACAATCCGTCGCTCGCCTACGCGCTGGAAGAAGCCTATCGGCCGGCCTTGCCGCTGGGAAGGCACCCGATCGTCGCGCTGCACCTGGAGATTCCGCCGGACGAGGTCGATTGCAACGTCCACCCGGCCAAGCTGGAAGTCCGGCTGGTCCACGAACGCGCCGTCAACAGCGCGTTGCATCGGGCGGTCCGCAATGCCCTCCGGGAAGTTGCCCCGGTCCCGGAGGTCAGCGCGCCCCTGGCGACGGCCGCCTGGCCAAACCCGCTCGACTGGTTCGAATCGCGCCTGGCCAGCCTCCCGGCCGCCCCAACCGTTCCCGCTTCCCCGGTTCCCCCAACACCCTCGTCCGTTTCCCCAACACCCAACACCCAACACCCAACACCCTCGTCCCCGGTTTCCCCGACCCCCGACCCCCGATCCCCAATCCCCCCGTTCTCCCCCACCACCCTGCGTCCGGTCGGTCAGGTCCAGAACACCTACATCGTCGCCGAGGGCCCGGGCGGCGTGTACTTCGTCGACCAGCACACCGCCCACGAGCGGATTCTCTACGAAGAGATCCTGGCCCAGCGCTCCGGGCCGGATCAGCCGGCGCAAGAGCTTCTGTCCCCCCTGGTGGTGCCGCTCAACGCGCGGCAACGCGCCGCGCTGCTGGAACGCGGCCAATCCCTCGCCCAGCTGGGTTTCCGCTTCGAAGAGTTCGGTCCGGACAGCTTCGCGATCCGGGGCGTCCCGCCCCGGCTGATCAAAGCCGACCTGGCCGAGACGTTGCGCGACGCCGCCGAGGTGCTAGCCGGGGATCCGGTCGGTCCGGACGGCTTCGACCGCGTCGCCGCCACCCTCGCCTGCCACAGCGCGGTCCGCGCCGGGGATCCGCTCACCCCCGACGAGATTCGCGTCCTCCTCGCCCGCCTGGAGCAGACCGACGTCAACCGCTACTGCCCCCACGGCCGCCCGATCGTCATCCACCTGCCGACGACACAACTGGAGAAGGATTTTCACCGACGGTAGAGCGGGTGCCGGGAAAATCAGTAGACCAGGGTGACGAGCGTGCTGGTGGCCTTCAGCCACTCCTTGACGGCCTTGTCATTTGTATCCGCGATGTAGAGGTTGCCGCTGCTGTCGATGGCGATCCCGTTGGGAGAACTGAGGCCGCTAGCAACCAGAGTGGTCAGGACCGTGCTCGTGGTACACGGATTGGCGCACTCCTTGATGACGTTATCGCCGGTATCCGAGATAAACACGTTGCCACTACTATCCACGGCAACGCCACTGGGGGAGCTCAAGCCCGTCGAAACCAGCGTGGTCAGGGTCGTGCTCGTGGTGCACGGATTGGCGCACTCTTTGATCGCGTTATCGCCGGTGTCCGCGATGTAAATGTTGCCACTACTATCCCGAGCGATCGCGTGGGGAGAGCTCAAGCCAGTGGAAACCAGAGTTGTCCCACTGCTGCTACTGCACCCACTCGCGCACTCCTTGACGGCGTTGTTGCCAGTATCGGCAACGTAGAGGTTCCCACTGCTGTCGACGATGGCCCCCTGCGGGCTACTGACGCCGGTAATTGACATACTGTAGCCGGTGAAGTCAGAGGTTTTATACATAACGGTGTTGGAGACACCTCCCGTGGAGGCGATGTACACGGTGCCGCTGCTATCCACGGCCACGTCCGCGGGAATGAAAAGATTCGGCGGAACCTTGGCAACCGCTTGAGTACACGGGGCGGCACACTCATAGACGATTGTCGTGCCGGCATCGGAGATCCACAGATTACCGCTGCTATCCAGCGTCACGCCAAGCGGTTGGCTCAGGACCGGCGTCGGGGTACTGGTGTTCGTCGGCGTGCTCGTCGCGGTATCCGTCGCGGTATCCGTCGCGGTTGGCGTGCTCGTCGCGGTGTTCGTCGGAGTCGGCGTTCTGGTATCGGTTGGCGTGCTGGTCGCGGTGCTCGTCGGGATCGGCGTGCTGGTGTCGGTTGGCGTGCTCGTCATCGTCGGGGTATCGGTGACGGTAGGGGTGGGCGGCGGGGTCACCTCGGACAGGTTCCCCTGGGGGAAGAAGGGAAAGTACATCCGGTAGCGGAGTAGCGACGGACGACATGGTTGAGTCGTACCAGAGCAGGCGGCCGAGGCCGCGGGCGTGCTCACCGCTTGAGCCGAAGAACTCTTAAAGGGACCAGGCAAGACCGTTCCGGCGAGGGCCGGAATCACCGTCGTGGCCAGGATGATCAAAAGGGCGATTCCGCCAAGCCAAGCCGCGCGCGCTAATCTCACCGCCATCCCTCGTCATGCGAAGCTACCGGGCCGGGCGAGGCTGACGCGGCATTGCTATCCTCAGACAAAGCAATCAACGGCGTCGCGTGGCGTCCAGCCGGCACACTGTTCCGGCGGACACTATACGCTTCTTGATCGGTTGTCCGAATCCGCCATACGGATGAACGTCTCCTTGCCAAAGGCGGAGGACCGAAGGGCGAGAACGCCTCACGGCCGGGCACCAGCACCGCTCAAAACGGCTGTAGCTGGGCTCCCCGATTGCTTTTGATTCAGCCACCTGTGTACAATCGACACAACTCCTTGGCTGGAGCGAGTTATGCGTGCGATTGTTCGCCTCCGCCCCGAGGCCGCGGCCGGCGCGTTGATTCCGATTCAGTACAACTACCTGGTGCAGGGCCTCATTTACAGTTCGTGGAACGAGAAGATGGCGGAGTTCGTCCACGAGCGGGGCTTTCCCCAGGAAGCGCGCCGCTTCCGGCTCTTCGTATTCTCGCGCCTGAGCGGAACCTACCAGCGCGAAGCGGAAAACCTCCGCTTTACCGAAACGCTCACCCTGCAAGTCGCATCGCCCGTCCACGCCCTCGTGGAAGAGCTCGCGGCAAGCTGGTTGCGCTCCGGTCGGGTCACCTTGGGTGAAAGCGCGCTTGGGGTGGAAGCGATTGAGCTAAGACCGATCCCGAACGTCGGCGAGTCGGTTGTCGTTCAGACCCTCTCCCCGGTGACCGTTTACGAAACTCTCCACGCCGCGGATGGTCGGGCCAAGACCTACTACTACGCTCCCAGCGAGCGCGAGTTCGGCATTCTTTGCGGCCGAAATGCCCGGCGCAAGTCACTCGCGCTCGCCGGTCAATCCGATGACGACGCCTTCGCGAGCGGCGAACAACTTTCCTTGCGGGTTTCGCCGGCCGGCCGCCGACCCCACCGTCAGGTCATCCTGTCTTATAAAGGCACGGTCATCAAGGCCTGGCACGGCGCGTTTCGCCTGGAAGGCCCGGGGGAACTGATTCGGCTGGTCCTGGACGCCGGACTGGGCAGCAAGAATTCGCAGGGATTCGGGATGGTTGACATCTGACACACCAGCTGGAGGAAGAGCGATGATCGACGCAATCGCGCGTGTCGGCACTTTAGTACTCGCGGAATCCCTACCGGAGGGCTTCCGCGAGTACGCTGGCGTTTTGCCGGCCGACCGCCAGGCGCTCGGCGCACTGATCGAGTCTCCCGGCGCGAGTCAAACGCTGGTACTGGTTTTCGAGTACGACCATCCCCACTTTCTCACTCATTACGTCGAAGATTGTCATAACGACAAGCCCTTGCGCTACCTGTACCGGCATGGCCCCCCAAATGGTCCTCTTGCTCTGCCATACGGACAGATTACCGGTCGCCTCAAAGACGGCGAGCGCGCCGCCGGGGAGTTGGTCAAAGTTGTCAAGAACCGGCTCGTCGGTTGGGCAAGCGGATTTCAGAAAGAGGCTGAGCGTTATCGCGGCACCCTGAGCGAACCCGAGATCGCGTGGCTTCTCGAACTTGCTCAGGAAATCGAGAACAGGCAACACGAGCTGAGCAAGGTTGTCGATCAGGTTCAATCCAATACGCCGACTAAGATCAACCTATTTCTCAGCCTCGCTTTTCGCGAAGCTGAACGGGATCTGCCGGATCTGACACTCGGTGACTGCTCCCTTCCTTTCGCCCGCCTATTCCTAGCACGCAACCGGACACGCGTACTCGGCGATCATGAGCGCCAGGCGATCTGTAGTCTATGCGGTGAATCCGGTCCGGTGTCCACCCGCGGTTCGGATCTCTTTCCATTCGCCACGTTCGACCAGCCAACCTACGTAGCCGGGGGGATGATCCGTAAAGATGCCTGGCGGAGTTTTGCCCTTTGCGCCAATTGCTATCAGGCGGCGGACCAGGGGCGGCGGTACGTCGAAACCAACCTCACGCGCAGAGTCGGGGTCGGGCGATCATCGCTTTCTCACTGGATCGTACCAAGTCTTATGAGACCCGCCAGCGCCACCGACGATGAACGTGACCTGATCCCACTCCTTCGTCGACAGACCGGGGTTGGAAGGAAACTTTCGACAGCTGAACGCAAGGTCCTCCTGGCCAATGAAGATGATCTTCTCTACGACTTGCGGGAGCTTTCCGACTATATCTCCCTTAGCCTCGTCTTCATCGAAAAGCTGAAAGCGCGAGAACGGATCCTCCTCACCATTGACGATGTCCTGCCCTCTCGGTTAAGGCATCTGTTCCTTATCAAGGATCAAGTGGACCGGCGCGCCCATCAACTCGGCTACCTGCCTGAGCAGTGGGAGTTCACACTCTCCCGTCACCTTTTCCAGCTCTGCGAGATCAACCGCGGCGGAGATAAAAGCGACCTGCGCCGCCCGGAGTTCCTGGCGATCTTGGACCACATGTTTCGCGGAGTGCCTCTCGAAGCGAGTTACCTGGCTAACATTTTCGTTGGGCCGCTACGCACGAGCTTCGTCGCCTGGCGAAGCGAAAGCAACTCGGACACCGCGAACGAGCAGAAGTTTCGTGACTCCACCCGAGCCGCGTGGCTCACCTGGCATTTCCTGGACGGCCTCGGAATTATCCAGCAAAGGGAGGAATCTGACCGCATGAGTAGCTTAGGGCCAGATCTGATGCGCCCATCGGGCCCGTACTTCGAGTGGCTGGAGGAGTTCTTTGCCGCGAGCCCCCGCACATTCCGCGGGGACGCGGCACGGGTAGCCTTTCTCCTGGGCGGCCTCACGGACAGCGTGCGCGAGGTCCAGTTAAAGCGCCTCGAGTCCGCGCCATTCGGTAAGTACTTGAAGTCACTCAAAATGGAGCAACGCGACCTTCTCGAACTGCTGCCCAAGATTACCCAAAAGCTCACGGAATACGAAGAGTACAAAGGGCGCAACCGCCAGATCCTGGAAGCTGCGTCCTACTACACAATCCGCGCTGGGCTGGAATCGTGGTCGCTGACAAGTGCCGAAATCAACCTGATCTTTGGAATGGGCATGAACTTGGGATTTCTTATCCGACGCGGCCCTGGCAAGACGGGCGACGGCACAACCGACCCGTCAGACAGTCCCGCCCACAATTCGGACAATGACTCAAAGTAGGAGAGAATAACGTGCCAAACGTGACCCAGCGCTCAGAAATTCTCTTTCTCTATGACGTGGCCGACGCGAATCCCAACGGTGACCCACTCGACGAGAACAAGCCGCGCATCGACGAGGAGACCAATCGCAACATCGTTACCGACGTCCGCCTCAAGCGAACGGTCCGTGACTACCTCGCCGGCAAGCCCAACGTCGAGATATTCGTGCGAGGAGAGAGAAAGCCCAACGGCGATCTGAAGTCGCGCGACGATCGGCTAAACAGCTTTGGCGCCACTAACGAAGAGCTGCTCCGGCGCTGTGTCGATCTCCGGCTGTTCGGGGCGACTATCGCGGTGAAAGATCGGCGAGTTACCCTGACCGGGCCGGTGCAGTTCAAGCTGGGGCGCTCCCTCCACCGGGTCGCCCTTACCTTCCTCAAGGGCACCACGGTCATGCCCTCGGGTGAAGGCAAGGCCCAGGGGACGATGACCGAAGAGTATCGCCTGCCCTACAGTCTGATCGCGTTCTACGGTATCGTCAACGAGAATGCCGCCCAACTCGGTCAACAGATGGCGCTCAGCGAGGACATCCGATTGACCGAGGAAGATGTAGATCTGCTTTTGGAAGGGTTGTGGCACGGAACGGCAAATCTCATCTCCCGCTCGAAGTTCGGTCAGCGTCCGCGCTTACTGGTTCGGCTGCGCTATCGTCCGGGTTATCAGGGCTACATCGGGGAATTGGACCATCGCCTGCAACACCAGCTGGTGGGGGTCGCCCGTGACGAGGCAATCCGGGACGTCAGTCAGCTCCGCCTAAATATCACCGACTTACTCGACGCGATCTCCGCTGCCTCGGCCAACATCGAGTACGTTGGGGTTCGCTGGGATGAGCGGCTCGGACTGACCGCGCACGGTGAGACGGTTGGAGATCTGGCGGACACCGTCCGGGCTCACCTGGATGACGCGCTGGTAGAGACTCTTCAGTTCATGGTCGACGAACGGTGAGCGCAGGGATACCGGCGGCCTTCGAGCGGGTTTTGATCTTCGATCTCTGGGGCGACTATGGCCTGTTCAAGCGATTCTACACCACCGCATCGCCCCTCAGCTTTGCCGTGCCGCCGCCAACGGCGCTGGCGGGAATCCTGGGGGCGATCACCGGGGTCGATAAAAGGAACTATATGGTCGCCTTCGGGCCGGAAGAATGCCGGCTGGGTTTACGGTTGATCGGTCCACTTAAGAAGACACGCCTCGGACTAAATTGGGTCAACACGTCCGGGGAGACTGATCCGTACTTCCGCGCCGGGATTGTCGCGGAGCACAACCCGGTGAAGGTAGAGTTGCTCAAAGAGCCCCGTTATCGCGTTTACGCCAGCCTGCGGGACCCGGAGCGCCAGGAGCAGCTTGGCGCGCGGCTTCGCTCCGGTCAGTGTGTCTACAACGTTTCCCTTGGTCCGGCGAACCTGCTCGCGTCCTTCCGTTTTGTCGCCGAAGAGCCCCTCGTCGCGAGTGGCCCGGTCTTTCGAGAGGTAACTACCGTCACCCCGATCGCCAGCATCCGCTGGCCGCGGGACGGCAGAGGGGTGCAGTTCGAGGAAGGCCAGCGGTTCGTCCGCGAGCGGCTGCCCCGGCAGATGTCGCCGGACCGCCAGGTCTCGCAATATGTTGAGGTACTCGTAGAGACCAGTGGGGGAAGGTTCGCGGCGGACCTGAGCGAAGCCTGGGAGGCCGGTGATGAAACGATCGTATTCCTCTGAACTCGCGGCCATCGAAGCTCACCCGGGCGAGCCGCTGATCGAGCACCTTTGGGCCGTCGCCGACCTGGCCGAGTCAACCGCCGCGGCGTTACCCGGCGCGGGGCCGATAGCTCGGGAACCCCTGCGGCGAGCGGCGCGGATCCTCGGGGCCAGCCATGACTTGGCGAAGGCCACCCCCTACTTCCAGGCGCATCTGCGGGGACAGAAACCCTCTCGGTTGAGCAGCCACGCGTTTAGCTCGGCGATGATCGGCTATCTTTGGGCTCGAGAAGAGTTGCCCGGCGCGGAACCCGACCCGCTGCTGGGGGAGTTCCTCCCGGTCGCCGTCTTTTTGACCATCCGCCGACACCACGGATTCCTCCGCCAGGCCTACGAGGAAGCGTCCCCGGACGTCTCCGACCGCGAACTCGTCGAGGAGCAGTGGCGTGCCCTTCGCGGTGCGCCCTTCGACGAACTCCTGTCGCTCGTCGGCGCCCCGTTCACCACAACCCAGCTCGGCTCCCTCCTGGATCGCTTCTGGACCGAGCGGGAAACCCGCAAGTGGCGCAGGCTGCTCGAACGCGTCGAACGCGCCAAGGACATTCGCTTCTACCTGTCCGAGAATATGCTCTTTTCGCTCTTGATCGACGCCGATCGGCGGCAAACGGCGCTTCCTGTTGCTGACACGCAAGGAAGTGCTAATCGCTCGTCCATCCCGAGCGACATGGTGGATAGCTACCAGCAGAAAAAGCGCTGGAACGATCATCCAGACAGCGTCAATACCCTCCGGCAGCGTCTCCACCACGAGGTCGACGCGACGGTCGGTGGCCTCGACCTGGACCACCACTTCTTCAGCCTGACCGCCCCGACCGGACTCGGCAAGACGCTCAGCGCCTTGTCCTGGGTCCTCAAGCTCCGGGAACAGATCGCGCGAGAACGCGGCTACCTGCCCCGGCTAGTCTACTGCCTGCCATTTCTGAGCATCATCGACCAAAACGCCGCTGTCCTCCGCGAGGTCCTGGCGGAGCCAGCGTCGAATGTGCTGGTAGTCCACCACCATCTCGGCGACTCCCGTTACACGACGACAGAAAACGAATACGACAGCGATATCAGCCGACTCCTGATCGAGGGCTGGCAGAGCGAGATCGTGGTGACGACATTCGTGCAGTTGTTCGCGACGATGATCAACAATCGTTCGCGGCCACTGCTGCGATTGTCCCGCCTGGCCGGTGCCATCGTGATCCTGGACGAGGTACAAACTTTACCGGCCCGGTATTGGAGCCTGTTCGAGGCGCTTGCTCGCGGCCTTGCGACGTCACTCGGGACGACGTTCGTACTCATGACCGCGACTCAGCCGGCGCTGTTTGCTGCCGAGGGGGCACAGGAACTGGTGCCCCGGCCCGAGTCATACTTTTCCCAGATGCGCCGCGTCACATTGCTCAATGAGACTACCGAGCCGATGGGCCTACCAGAACTGGTCGGGCAGGTGTCCAAGATCATCCAGCTGCGCCCCCGGAAAAGTATCGGGGTCGTGGTTAACACGACGCGCGCGGCTTACGAACTCCGAGCAATGTTAGCGACCGACTACAGTTCGAGCCACGAGATTGTTTTCCTGTCTTCGCTCGTCGCTCCAATCGATCGCCTGGCCCACATTGACCAAGCCAAGCGGGCCGTTGACGAGGGCCGCGGGAGGGCGAACCAGGGAAAGCCGCTTCTCTTAGTCAGCACGCAGGTTATCGAGGCAGGCGTCGACCTTGACCTTGACGAGTTTTTTCGCGATTTTGCCCCGCTGGACTCCGTCGTCCAGGCGGCGGGGCGATGCAATCGAAATGGGTCCCTGCCGGATGGCGCGGTCCATCTCGTCCGCCTGGTTAACGAAAACGGCCGAGGCTTCGCGGAGCAGGTTTACGACCGGGTTTTGCTCGACGCCACTCGCGAGGTGCTCACCGGTCACGAACGCATCGCCGAAGCCGCGCTACCGCCGCTGGTAGAGCGTTACTTCCGACTCCTGCGGGACCGAGTGTCGATGGGCAAATCGGCCGACGTGCTTGAGGCCGCGCACTCGCTGAACTACTACAGTGAGGGAAGCGGGAATGCTCGGGACGTCGCGGTCGCGGACTTCACGCTGATCGAGGATGATCAGCCGAGTGCTGACGTCTTCCTTGAGCTCGACGACCCGGCCGGTGTGGCATGGGAAGATCTCCGCTCTGCCCGGGAGATCCGGGATCGCCGCGACCGCTCGCGCCGTTACGCCGAAATCCGGCCGCGGCTGGCCCCGTACGTCATCTCGGTCTCGAAGCGGCTGCTTTCCGCCAACCTGCCCTTCATCGACGGGGAGACCTACTACGTTCCACGCGGCCAACTGGCCGACTACTATGATCGGAGCACCGGATGGAAGCTGGATCCACCGACCCACCGGATCTGGTAGAGGACGACGAGAGCCAGGAATCGCTCTACCTTCCAATGGGCGGCACACTTATCTGGTACTACTACGTCTGTCCTCGGGAGGTGTGGTTCATGGCGCACCGCATCTTACCCCAGGAGGATAACGAGTTCCTGGCCCTGGGCCGGCTCCTCCACCAGGAGAGCTACCGCCGCGAGCGCCACGAAATTCTCATCGACAACACGATCCGAATCGATCTTCGCCTGGCCGACGGCGTCGTCGCCGAAGTCAAAAAGAGTAGTAAAAGCCTGGAAGCCGCGCGGATGCAGCTGGCCTACTATCTCTACTACCTCAAGCATGAAAAGGGAGTGGAGCGAAGTGGCGTCCTGCTGATCCCCAGCGAAAAGAAGCGCATCGCGGTCGAGCTAACACCCGAAATCGAGGCCGAGCTTCGCGAGGTGGTTCGCCGGATCCGGGGTATCGCCGCGCGGCCGCAACCGCCGCCGCTCAAACGTATCCCGGTGTGTAACAGCTGCGCCTACGCGCCAATCTGCTGGAGTTGATCGATGCCAAGCAAACGGTCGATTTACGTCTTTTCGAGTGGTGAATTAAAGCGTCAGGAAAATACCCTCTGGCTCATCGGCGAAGAAGAGAAGAAGGCTATTCCGGTCGAGACGGTCGACGACCTCAACATCTTCGGTGAGGTGACGCTCAACAAGCGGCTGCTGGAGTTCCTCACCAAGAACCAGATCCCGATCCATTTCTTCAATCACTACGAGTATTACGTTGGCAGCTACTATCCGCGAGAGCACCTCAACAGCGGGTACCTGACGCTCCAGCAAGCGTCGTGCTACCTTGACCCGGCGCGGCGGCTGGACCTGGCTCGGCGGTTCGTCGACGGCGCGATGGCAAACATACTCAAGGCGCTGGCTTACTACGCGCGGCGCGGAAAAGAGCTGAGCGAGCGCATTGCCACGATTGGCGAACTACGATCCCAGGCGGCGGCCGCCGCCACCGTGGACGAACTTCTCGCCGCCGAGGGTAACGCTCGACGGCACTACTACGACGCCTGGAACGCCATCATCGACGACGAAGCATTCGCCTTCACCGGCCGCGAGCGGCGCCCGCCCAGCAATCCGATCAACGCGCTGATTAGCTTCGGTAACAGCATGCTGTACGTGCGCGCCCTGAGCGCGATCTACCAGACCCAGCTGGACCCGCGGATCGGTTACCTCCATACGACAAACCAGCGCGCGTTTAGCTTGAATTTGGACCTGGCCGAGATCTTCAAGCCAATCCTGGTCGATCGGGTCATCTTCGAGCTGGTGAACCATCGGCGGCTGAACAAACGCGACTTCGGGATGGAGCTGGACGGTTGCTACCTCACCGAAGACGGGCGAAAGACGTTCGTGACCGCGTTCGAGGAGAAGCTCGCGTCGACGATCCAGCACCGTAGCCTACGGAGAAAGGTCGCAAACCGCGAGCTGATCCGGCTGGAATGCTACAAGCTCTACCGCCATTTCATCGGCGAGGAGCCTTATCAGCCCTACGTCGCGCTCTGGTAGGTTCCGCAATGTACGTTATCGCGGTGTACGATGTGAACGAGAAGCGGGTCGGCAAATGCTTGAAGACCTTTCGGCGGTACCTCACCTGGGTCCAAAACAGCGTCTTCGAAGGCGAGCTAAGCGAGGCGCAGGTGAAGAAGCTACAGGCCGACCTCGGTCGCATTCTGAACTGGGATGAAGATTCGGTACTTTTCTACATCAGCACAACCCGCCACTACACCGAGCGGCGCGAGCTCGGACCGAAGAAGGGTGATCCCACGCGGATCATCCTTTAGGTTCCCGACGCCCGGCCGTCCAGCGACCCGGCCCGGCGCTGAGCGGCCGGGCCTACCGGCTGTTGTCGGTCCCCAATAGCGTGAAAATTCCCACTGCGCGACAACAGGCGAGCAAGCGTAATTGCTCCGGAAACTACACCCCTGACCGTCGAAAGCCCCTCCCATCTGTCGCGATAGCCCCTTGACACGGCTCCCTATACTGGTTTCGTAGCGCCCTTAGACCTCCGAGCGTCTTTCCGAGGTCCGAGGCTGTCACCAAACGGGTTTGTAGCCTACCTGGGAGGGATTGAAACTGTTCATGAAGTGGGCGCCGGATTCAATGACTAGTAAGGTTTGTAGCCTACCTGGGAGGGATTGAAACTAGCGAGCCTGATCTGAGGCTTCTTGAGTTAGTGGCCGAGTTTGTAGCCTACCTGGGAGGGATTGAAACACGATGTGGGGTGCGCCGCCGGCGACCGGGGGAAGGGGTTTGTAGCCTACCTGGGAGGGATTGAAACGTGGCAGATTCGCGGCTAGCTGTTCCCGCGGTCAGCGTTTGTAGCCTACCTGGGAGGGATTGAAACCAAAGTCTGATCAACCGCGTCTCGCGCCAGATCGACGGCGTTTGTAGCCTACCTGGGAGGGATTGAAACATCTATACGACCGGGAGTCAGGCGGCGTGGAACGGCCCGTTTGTAGCCTACCTGGGAGGGATTGAAACCGGCTGAGTCGCGGCGACAGTGACGGGGTAGTTGGTGGTTTGTAGCCTACCTGGGAGGGATTGAAACACCGGTTCCCGGAGCCCCGCCGCTGGCAATCTGCCAGAAGTTTGTAGCCTACCTGGGAGGGATTGAAACGCGCTTCAAGGACGTGACCGTCACTCGGTACCGTGGGTTTGTAGCCTACCTGGGAGGGATTGAAACTAGGTGCCGATGCTACCGCTAGACGAACTGCCGGGCCGTTTGTAGCCTACCTGGGAGGGATTGAAACTTTCGTCGCCGTCCTCGAACTCGGTGCGCTTCGCCGCGTTTGTAGCCTACCTGGGAGGGATTGAAACCATCTTGGCGCGAGCTCGTGGTCGATCGGCGCGGCGGGTTTGTAGCCTACCTGGGAGGGATTGAAACCCGTATCAACGTTAACGTCGGATACGCGGTCGGATAGTTTGTAGCCTACCTGGGAGGGATTGAAACTGAGCTCGTGACGCGTGAGCGGGCGGACCAGTTGGCGGTTTGTAGCCTACCTGGGAGGGATTGAAACTCGGGTGCGCGTCGGTTAAGCCCGCTGTGGCTCCCCTCGTTTGTAGCCTACCTGGGAGGGATTGAAACCCAATCAGGACTTTGGTTGCCGCGGTGATAGTGGATTGTTTGTAGCCTACCTGGGAGGGATTGAAACACGCGTCGGAGTGTCATATGTCGCCCCACCCGCGACGGTGTTTGTAGCCTACCTGGGAGGGATTGAAACTCTAGAATCGTCATTACGTGATGGCGGACGGTGTCCGGGTTTGTAGCCTACCTGGGAGGGATTGAAACCCCCCCCGCACGGTATGATCCACAGTATAACCGACCGTTTGTAGCCTACCTGGGAGGGATTGAAACTCGTCCGGGTTCGTGCGAACGAGCACGGGTTCGAGGAGTTTGTAGCCTACCTGGGAGGGATTGAAACACTCTGACGCTAGATTAGCGGCACTTTGAGCGTCTGCGTTTGTAGCCTACCTGGGAGGGATTGAAACACCCGGTCGGGCCGATGCCGGGGCCAAAAACGGGGATGGTTTGTAGCCTACCTGGGAGGGATTGAAACCGCGACGCGGTGAACGTGGGGACGGCGGCGCTGGGGGATTGTAGCCTACCTGAGAGGAATTGGTAGTCGCTCGGGGGCGAAATGCCCGAGGCGGCGGGCCGTCGCAACCCGCGCTCGGCCACGTTTATTGATCCGCTCGCTACCCCACGCGCGAAGGTGCAAGCAGCAACTTCCAACGGGAGGAAATCGACCCTCAAAGGCCAGGCTTGTCACGAAGTCTTTCCTGCCTCGCGACCACTGACTCGGATTCCGGCGGCACGCCGACCTGGCTCGGCGACATCGCCGGCACCGGGTCCCGGACTTCACAACGACGAGACCCGGCTTGGTACGCTATACTGGCAGTGCCAGACCGTTCTCAGACGACCTGACCGAACGGTTTGACTGCGGTGAGAAGTTGTCGTGGGAGGTGCGCAATGGGTGGCACGCCGGTCTATTTGCACGCGGGATTCCTGTTGATCTCCAGCGCCAACCTGGTGGTCATCGTTCTGCTTTTTCTCGTCTTCGCCATCGCCGTGGGCTGGCCGCAACGCGGGGAGGCGTCACCCCCGGTGGGCGCTGACCGGGAATCTACCCAGCCGCGGCAGGATAGCTCCCAATGAACCACACCGCGAACCTCACCACCGCGACGCGGAAGTGGGTGCAAACCTGGGTTCCCCTGGAAGATTTGCTCCCCGATCACCTGCCGGCCTTCGTCCAGTCGCCGGCCTATTTCTTTGGCGTGGTCGCCGTCTCCGGCCTGGTGCTTCTGGTGCTGTCGGGATTCGTCCTCGCTTTCTTTGGTCCCCAATGGTGGCACGTGAGTGGCATCGGACACTTTATCAATAGCGTGCACTTCTGGTCCGCCCAGGCATTTTTCTTCGCCGTGACCCTCCACCTCTGGACCGAGTTCGCCAAGGCGTCCTGGCGCCATGGGCGTCGCCTCACCTGGATGGTCGGAGCGATAACCTTCATCTTCGCGATTGGCACCGCCTTTACCGGCTACCTGTCCCAAACCAACCTCGATGCCCAGTGGATCGCCGTCCAGGGCAAGGACGCGATGAACGCGGTGGGCATCGGCTCGTTCTTCAACCTCCTAAACTTTGGCCAGATGTACGGCTTGCACATCGTTCTGTTTCCCTTGCTGGTGGCGGCCCTGGTCGGAGGACATTTACTCCAGGTGCGTATCCGCGGGGTCGTTCGTCCTTATGCCCAAAACGTCAAGGAAGAGAAGCAGCGCGAGGAAGCCTGGGGAGGCCCCGTCGGACCGGGTTGGTCCCCCCTGACCGCGACGCGAACGGCGACCAACGCGGCCGACCGGGCGCGCCCGGTGGCGTCCGACCAGAGCCGCTACTATTTCGGCGTGTCGCAGATGCGCTTCGACCTGCTCCGCGAGGGCCTCATTGCCCTGGCCGTGGCCACGGTCTTCGCGGTGGTCTTCGCCGGTTTGTTCTCGTCGCCGGACGATCCGCCCCTGACCATCCAAACCTATGCCCAACAAGACCCGACGAGCTTTCTCAAGACGGCCATCGCCGAATTGGCTGGCAACAGCACCATCGCTCAGTACGGCCCTCCCTACAACGACCAGACCGGATCTGTTCAGTACCTCGGACCAATCTCGTTGCAGAATCTGGCCGGGGTGACCATTCCCATCGACACCGCCCAGGCCTACGTTCTGCAGCCCCTCGCCGTCTCGGCCGAGTCGGACCCGGCCCTGTCCGCGGCGCTCGCTCAATTCAGGCAAGCCTCCGACCAGCAGAAGGCTGCCTGGGAAAAGGCGTACGCGGACGCGCTGGACAAAGCGACAGTACAAGGGGGCACGGTCAGCGTGCCGAACGCCGCGGACGGCCCGGTTCCTCTCCTGATGAGCCGCTTGTTGACGCTCGGCCAGAGTGGAGCCCTCGACGGTTTGCTGTTACGCACCGGGGGCTTTTATCAGGCCAACTTCACCAAGCCACTGCTCTTTCTGTCCGAGGACGCCCTGCCCACCCGCGCCGAGGCGCTGCACTTGCTCGGCACTCAATGGGGAATGATGAATGAGACCGGGAACTACCCCGGCCAGGCCTGGCTCTGGCTCTACACCTTCTGGTACCAGATTCCCCCCTACAACGCGTCATCCAACGGCGATGCGCTGGTCCTGCTGACCATGGGGGTGCTGACCCTCGCGCTTGTCGTGCTTCCCTATATCCCCTATCTGAATCGTCTCCCCTACCGCCTGGGGATCTATCGGCTGATCTGGCGCGCCTATTACCGAGACCACGCGCGCGGCCCGGACAGCGAGCCGGCCCGGAAGGAGTAGACGCCGCGGCCGGCGCGAAGCCCCGGTCGCCGAAACTCCTCTCCGGTCTCCTGGATTCTGGCTCCTGGATTCTCCGTTAAAACGCCACCCCCAGCTCATTGATCACGTTCAGCACCCCGGCCACGCCCCAGGCGTCGTTGGCGGCCTGGCGAACCTGATAGTAGGAGGGAACGGTGCCGCGCAGGTAGACCGTGCCGTTCATCGCGCTGACCGTGACGTTCCCCGCTTCCAGCGCGGGATCCGCGTCCAATGCCGTCCGCACGTCGGCGGCGACATCCAGGTCGCGCCGCGTGTACGGCGGCACCACCGAGACGTCGTTCACCACGTCCACCACGCCCGGAGCGGTCCACTCAATTAGTCATCCTCGTATCACCTGCCGTCGGTTCCGGACGGCAAGTGATGCGAGGAATAGACCGGTTGTACTAGCCGCAATATGCCGCTGTAGCTGGTGGTCGAGCAACTAATCCCCCTGGTACAATGCGTCCGCCATCAACAGGGCCGCAGGCTGGAAGTGCGACCCACGGCACTCTCGTGAGGTACCTCAGAAATTGGCCGAGTGATGGCTGGCCTCGGAGAAAGCTAAACTATGATCAAAGCGCCCTGGCTTCACTTGGCGGTACCGCTATTGATAGCTACCGTGGCGGCGTTGACAATTCTCTATCCCACGGCAATCGCCCCGGTTCAGGCAAGCTCACTGCATTCATCAATGTCAACGTCCGGGATGTTGGTTCCGACCGCTAGCCCGGGTGTGACGCTACCGTTCACCGACGGGTTCGAGTCGGGGAACTTTTCGCGCTGGCAGTCGGTAACGACGACGGGTAGTGGGGCGGCGAGAATCGATACTACCACCCCTTATCAGGGCTCTGACGATGCGTACTTCACGCGTTCTGCCAGTGTCGAAAATGGCGATGGCGCGGTCGCGAAGGTTAACTTTCCTGAGCCTGGTGGAAAGATTGTTTGGGCCGCGGCAAGTGTTCGTTGGGATAGCATCCCGAACATCTGGTATAACAATGTCGGGAATGTCCTCGGTATTGAATACCAGGATCACAGCGCGCCCAAAGCGCGCTTCTTCGCCCACAAAGGGAACAAACTGGGCTGGGGATACTATAAGAAAGACGGCACGGTCTACAATGCCGACTGGTCGGCTCCAATACAAATCGGTAAGTATTACGGCCTCAAGATCAAGTTCGACAATTCTGGCCACGATCCGGTGATATCCTGGTACGTCAACCCAGGCTCGGGATGGATCCAGGTCGATCAATTTACCGACACCTCAAGTGGAAACGCTTACACGCCGAATGAAGTAGATATCGGGACCTTCGTCGAGGGGGGCCTGCGTACCGACGACCCTGTATATGCCGGGACGGTCCAGGTCCACATTGATGACGTGAAAATCGCAACGACGGATCCCGACGGTGGTACGGTCACCGCGACCAGTACTCCTACAACCACTCCGACAAGCCAGAAAACCGGAACGCCAACCGTATCACCAACGAAGATGCCGACTCCAACTTCAACAGCAACTTCCACGAGTACTCCAACAACTGCTCCTCCTACCGCGACACCTACGCCGACTAGTTCCTCTTCCTCTACGTTAATCAACGAGCCAATCGTCTTTGTGTCGCGACAGATTCCAGTGGACGGGAGCAAGTTCTATTCGCCATCGACCGGCACCGGCAGCTACCCCGGCGTCGGCGACTTCAGCCGCTTTGTCTCGGCCGGGCCCGGCAAACTCCAGATCCTCGAACCCGACGGCTCCATCCGAACTCTCCTCGACGGCAACAACCCCGACCCGGTCTACCACCTGGTCGACTTCAACGCCCCGAACGTCTCCTACGACGGGACCAAGATCGTCTTCGCCGGCTTTGTCCCCACCACCAACAACCCCAACAGCCCACAGTACGCCAACCGCCCCGACGCGAACCCGGGCGGCTGGCGCATTTACACGATCAATGCCGACGGGACCGGCTTGACCGCGGTGACGAAATCTGACCGAAACATCGACCTCAGCCAGTTCGGGAGCCTTGCCGCCGACTTCGCTTACTACGACGACACCGACCCGGTCTGGCTCCCGGATGGGCGGATCGCCTTCTCCTCGACACGCTACCCCGAGACGGCCGAATATGAGGGAGTGCTCGCTTCCAACCTCTTCGTCGTCAACGCCGACGGAACCAGCCTCCATCGGATCACCAGTGAAAAGGGGGGGGCTGATCGTCCGCTCGTCGATCCGATCACCGGTCAGATCGTCTTCTCACGATGGTGGCGCAACAACCACTTTGGGACAGATAACTTCTCAACGGTTTTGTGCTCCCAAACAACCGGTCCAGAGTGCACATCAGGAACAGGATACGATTACAAAGATGGCTTGACGATCAGCCGAGGTGACGCAACGGCCAATGGAATTGCTGACAATCTCGACACGAACGGGTGGCAAGAAGATGCCATCAATCCCGACGGCACCGGACTCCACGCCTTCAACATCTCGGTGAGAGACTCGCGCGACGGCAACGTGGGCTACGGCGGAGCATTCCTGAGCGACGGGCGTCTGATCACCAACTTTTTCATGCCGGGTAACCTCGCCGAGGAAGCCGGCTTCGGGGGTCTGCGCCTCCTCACCCGAGGCTTCCAGCCTTTTAGTTGCATTATCGGCGTCTGCACCGAGTACAACCAAACTCTGGTGCCCGGTGCCACCTCCGACATCTTCACCAGCGCCACTGGCTATGCCGCCGAGGCGGCCCCCCTTCCGAATGGACGGATCGTCGTCGCCCGAGCAGCTAATCTCCAGCAAGCCTACGGCCTGTGGGTGATGAACCTGAATGGCTCGAACGCCCAGCTTCTCCACGCCGATCAAGGGATGACCGATACGCGGCCGGCGATCCTCGCCCCCCGACCGCTTCCCCCGATCATCCCCAACACGGTCACAACCGTCGCTCCCCTGACCCCACCCCCGGTCGGCGGCCCCTACAACCAGGACGGAACCTTTACCTTCCAGGATCTCAACGTCTACTACAACGCCCCGGTCGATTCGGGGATTCCTAACGCTCCGCCGGTTGGCAGCCTGGCCTACCTGACCTTTTTCGCCGATCCCCAACAGGGAAGCGCCTCTGCCTCCATCCCCGCGACTTCTTGGCCGATCAAGTTGGCGACCGCGACGGTGAGCAGCCAAGGGGAGGTAGTCAACACCAACGCACCCGCCGATATGCCCCTCTTCGAGCAGGGCAGGGATTCTAACGGAAACCTCGTCCCCACGATCGATCCTGCGACCAACCAAGCTAACGGGGCCACCCACGTTGCTGGGATGAACTATGGACGACCAGGGACTGTTGTCCAGTGCGTCGGCTGCCACGCTGGCCACAGCGTCCTCCAAGTCCCAGCCAATCCCCAGTTCACCAACCTCGCGACCGGGGCCACGGTCACCGCTTCGTCGATTGATACGAACCCGGACCAGAATGGGACGACCCCGAAACTCACCGCGATCAACAACCGTCTCGTGAAAAATCAGCCCTTTAACAACTACTGGCGCAGTGCTCCGGGCCAGGTCCAGGGGCAGTGGGTCCAGTTGACCTTCCCGGTCCCAGTCATCGTCTCCGACGTGCGCCTTTACAACCCGGTCCCGGGGACGGATAAGTACGGCGACCAGGACAATATCCAGGTCCAAGGGGCGACCGTCACCCTTTACAGCGATACGGCGGGGACCCAGCAGGTCGCCTCCACCCAGGTCGGTCCGCTCACAACCACCCCGGGCCAAGGAACTGACGTCGGTTTTAATAACGTCACTGCCCGGGTCGTCCGGGTCACCATCAATGCCGCATCGGGCACCTTTGACGGCCAACCCGCTGCCTCCCTCGCCCAAATCGAGGTCATCGCCGAAGGCAATTAGTCGAGGCCCGGTCATAAATATCGGGCAAACAAAACCGCACGAGCTTACCCGCTCGTGCGGCGGTCCCGTACCATGAAGTTGCCACAAACACAGTCGGAGACACCTTCATGGTACCGCAAATCTCGCTTCTTGTTGCTCTGATCATGCTGATCGATCGGATTCCGCTGCCCGAAGCGCCTTTCCGACGCGGGCGACCGAAGACCTACACGGATCGGCTGTTCTTGAAAGCCTTGGTGATTAGGATCGTGCGCCGCTTGCCCAAAGGGCATAGTCTGCTTGCCGTGCTCGCCGAGCCCACCCCCGAGATGCAGCACCTGTTGGCCTTGATCGATCCGTGGCAGGACGAGGGCGCGGCGGCGGCCATCGATAGCACCCCGTTGCGCGCTCACGGCGGAGGAAGCGGGTCCCCGTTTCCTCCTGGGGGACGTCCATTACAATGACCCCCAAATCCGTCAACTCTGCGAGGCATCGGACCGCCTCTTGGTCACGACCCAGCCCGGGCACTACCCCCACCGCGATCCGGGCGTCGAGGTCCACCGGATCTTCCATCACTTGCGCTCCCACGCCAGCGAGAACTTCCATAGTCAGTTCAAGGGCATCTTCGATTGCCTGGGCCAGGTCCCGACCCGCGCCGTGATCGCCACACGCCGCTAGGTCTTGGGGGCCGTTCTGGTCTACCAATTGGCGCTCCTCCACCGTTATCAGACGGGAGGCGACCTCCGAGTTGGACTTAAACCACTCTTACAGGCGGCATAGCGATTTATGACCGGACCTCAGCTGCATAGGAGCCAGAGCAAAGACCGCCGCTCAATTTCTCCTTCTGACTCCTGGATTCTCTATTCTGGATTCTCCGTTAAAACGCCACCCCCAGCTCATTGATCACGTTCAGCACCCCGGCCACGCCCCAGGCGTCGTTGGCGGCCTGGCGAACCTGATAGTAGGTGGGAACGGTGCCGCGCAGGTAGACCGTGCCATGCATCGCGCTGGCCACGATGTTCTCGGCGTCCAGCGCCGGATCCGCGTCCAATGCCGTCCGCACGTCGGCGGCAACGTCCAGGTCGCGCCGCGTGTACGGCGGCACCACCGAGACGTCGTTCACCACGTCCACCACGCCCGGGGCGGTCCAGGCATCGTCGTCGGCGGCCGTCTTCTGGGCAAACGTCCCCACCGTACCGGTCAGGGTGACCACGCCGTTCTTCACCTGAATGAAGACGTCGGCCGGATTCGGCAAGCGAACGTCTCGCGCCAGGTTCGCCCGAACGGTGTTCTCGATCTCCTCGTCCGACCAGGGTGTGACCAGCGTCACCACCAGATCGTTCACCACGCCGCGCACGCCTTTAATCCGCTGCGCGTCCGCTCCCGCGGTGATCTTCTGAAAGTAGGTGGACACCGCCCCGGTGAGCCGCACAACCCCATCGTTCACGTCCACGCCAATATGGGTCGCGTCGATCCGGACGTCGTGGCGAACGTCGTCCAGAACGTCCTGCCGGATCTGGCTATCGGTATACGAAACCGCCATGAGCCCACCCCCACTGCCCACGCAGGCTACTTCTCGACCGGGGCCGCATGAAATATGCCAGCGATGGGGTCGGGGATTGGGGGCTGGGGGTCGGGGGAACGAGGGACGGGCTGTTGGGTGCTGGGTGTTGGGTGTTGGGGAAGGAACGGCCCTCACCCTGACCCTCTCCCAGCGGGAGAGGGAATTTCCCCCTTCCCGCGTCGGGAAGGGGCGAGGGGTTAGGTTCGATCTCCTTCCCCAACCCCCAATCCCTACCCCCCCAACCCCCTCCCATGGTAGACTCTGCCCACACACGTCGCCCTTTGGCGATTGGCTGGAGGCAGAATACCTTGGCAACCTTCGACCCCCGACACCAGAGCCGGGCGATCCTCGACGGGCGCGATCGCGCGCCGGCTCGGGCGATGCTGCGCGCCACCGGCCTGAACGACGAGGACCTCGCGCGCCCACTCGTCGGCGTTGCCCACAGTTGGATCGAGTACGGTCCCTGCAATTTCCACCACCGCGACCTGGCCCAGCGGATCAAAGAAGGCGTTCGCGCGGCCGGCGGCACCCCCATCGAGATCAACACCATCTCGATCAGCGACGGCATTACCATGGGCAACGAGGCGATGAAGGCCTCGCTGGTCAGCCGCGACTTGATCGCCGATTCGATCGAACTGGCCGCGCGCGGCCAGGGCCTGGACGCGCTGGTCGTCCTCGTCGGCTGCGATAAGACGATTCCCGCCGGGGCCATGACGCTCTTGCGTTTGAACATCCCCGGGCTTGCCCTGTACGGCGGATCGATCATGCCCGGCCACTACAAAGGCCGCGACCTGACGATCATGGAAGTCTTCGAGGCAGTCGGCGCGCGCGCCGCCGGCAAGATCGACGACGAAGATCTCCACCAGATCGAATGCCTCGCCTGCCCGGGCGCGGGCGCCTGCGGCGGCCAGTACACCGCCAACACCATGGCCATGGCGCTGGAGTTCCTGGGGCTCGCTCCCATGGGTAGCGGCAGCGTTCCCGCGGTCGACGAGCGCAAGAACGAGGTCGCCGTGGACTGCGGCAAGTTGGTGATGGATTTGCTGCGGCGTGGCGTTCGCCCGCGTGACATCGTCACCCGCCAGTCGCTCGGAAACGCCATCGCCGGGGTCGCCGCGTCCGGTGGCTCGACGAACGCGGTTCTTCACCTTCTGGCTATCGCCCACGACGCCGAGATCGACCTGAAGATCGAGGACTTCGATCCGATCCAGGCCAGCACCCCGATCATCGCCGACCTGCGGCCGGGCGGTCGCTTCGTCGCGGTGGATCTCGACCGCGCTGGTGGCATCGGCCTCGTCGCTCAACGTCTGGTCGAAGGCAAGCTGCTGGACGGCAGCCAGCAGACGGTGACCGGCAGCACTATCGCGGAGGAAGCCGCGCGAGCGGTGGAGACGCCGGGTCAGCAGGTCGTTCGCCGACTCGACAATCCGCTCAAGCCAGTTGGCGGCCTGGCGATCCTCAAGGGCAACCTCGCGCCGGAAGGCTGCGTCGTCAAACTGGCCGGCCACGATCGCACCTATCACCGCGGCCCGGCCCGCGTTTTCAACCGCGAAGAAGACGCCATGGCCGCGGTCACCGGCGGCAAGATCAACCCGGGCGACGTTCTACTGATCCGCTACGAGGGCCCGAAGGGCGGCCCCGGCATGCGGGAGATGCTCGGCGTCACCGGCGCGATCGTCGGCGCCGGCCTCAGCGACAGTGTCGCCTTGATCACCGATGGCCGCTTCAGCGGCGCCACCCACGGCTTTATGATCGCCCACGTCGCTCCCGAAGCGGCGAAAGGCGGCCCAGTCGCCGCGGTTCGCGAAGGCGATACCATCGTCGTGGATGTGAACAACCGGCGCCTGGACCTGGACCTCCCCGAGGAGCAGATCCGGGCCCGCCTGGCCGACTGGCAGCCGCCAAAGGCGCGCTACACGACCGGCGTCTTCGCCAAGTACGCCGCCCTGGTCTCCTCGGCCTCCCGGGGAGCGATCACCCAGCCGGAGGGGTAAGGGGTAAGGGATCGGGGGTGGGGGACTGGGGACCGGGCTGATTGTAGGGATGAGGCTTGTCCCCATCCAGGTGGGGTAGAATGTGAAGGAGCGGATTGGTCCAGAACCGACTCGCTCCTTCAGCCTCTTTCAGGGGGATTTCCATGGCGCTACCCAAGTCTCACGACACGACCGCCGAAGATCTCCTGGCTTTCCGCGGCGAGCCCGGCAAGCGTTACGAACTGATTGACGGAGAACTGACTGAAATGGCGCCTGCGGGGGCTGAGCATGGGTCAATCGCTCACCGCATTAGTCGCATCCTTGGCAACTATGTGGACGGGCACGGTCTTGGTGAAATGTATGCCGCCGAGACCGGTTTTCTCATTCTCCATTCTCCCGATACCGTTCGTGCCCCCGATATCTCCTTCGTCTCGTCTGAGCGCATCCCTGGCGGTCACAACCCAAAGGGCTATCTTGAACTCGCGCCGGACTTCGTCGCCGAGGTCGTCTCGCCCAACGACACCGCGCGCGAGGTTCAGCAGCGCATCGACGACTGGCTCCGAGCCGGAACCAGCGTCGTCATGGTCGTTTACCCCGAGTCGAAAACCGTCTTCCTCTGGCGTGGGTTGAACGTCGTCGAGCGGCGCTCCGGCGATGAGGAAGTTAGCCTGGAGCCAGCCATCCCCGGCTTTCGCTGTCGAGTGGCGGAGCTTTTTCCGAACTAGCCTGGAGCAAGGGAACGCCGTCGTCCTCGGTTGCTGAGGAGCGGCCGCCTCCGGTCACTTTGATGGGCCGCACGACGAAGAATTTACCGCCTCGTCGTCTGTCATTTCTGAGCCGCGAAGCGGCGAAGAATCTCTTCAGCGATCGCCAGCCGCGGAGATTCTTCGCTCCCGCGGGTCGCTCAGAAGGACAGATCCGGGCGACCGCGGGACCTGCGCGTCTCTGGTGTATCCTTAAAGCAAACCGCAGCGGAATTCGGCCGCTCAGTTCGATGGCCGGCTTTTGCGAGAACCAATTCTCCTTCTGGCTCCTGGATTCTGGATTCCGCTGAAGGACAAAAAAAGGCAAACGGCCCCATGGCAAACAACCAACCCAACTCCGATTCTGACCAGATGATTCCGGCTCCCGAACCCTTTGCGATTCCGGCTCCGGCTGGTGGCCCGGTCGAGGTGTCCGAACCGCCGCAGCGGATCCTGATTCAAGTACCGGCGCGCCATAACCCGGCCCTGCAGGATGTGATCGACCGAGTCAACGCCGACGAGGATCTTTACGCCATCTGGCGCTGCGCCAACGTCAACGCCGTCGATCGCCTGGGTATGAGCGACCACGGCCCGGTCCACGTCCAAATCGTCGCGAATATCGGTTTGCGTCTCCTGCGCCTGCTCGTCGCCCGCGACATTGTTCCGAGCGCGGTGGCCAACCACCAGCTCTCGGTCGACGAAGCCGAGATCATCGTCGTCCTCGCCTGCCTGTTGCACGATCTAGGAATGTCGATTCACCGCGACGATCACGAGCGCTTCAGCATCTTCCTGGCTCACGATAAGCTCAAGGAACTGCTCGCCGGTTACCCGCCGACCACCCGCCGGATCCTCATCTCGGAGATCCTCCACGCCATCATCGCCCACCGCGCCGACGGCCGACCGCTCACCCTGGAGGCCGGGGTCGTCCGAGTAGCCGACGCGCTGGATATGGCCAAGGGGCGCTCGCGTATCCCCTTCGAGGCCGGTCAGGTCAACATTCACTCGGTCTCGGCCGCGGCGATCGACCGCGTCACCATCGGACCGGGCGTCGACCGCCCGATTTTGATCCAGATCTTTATGAATAATTCAGCCGGCATCTTCCAGCTCGACGGCCTGCTCAAAGAGAAGCTCAAAGGATCCGGCATCGAGCCCTACGTCGTCGTCGAAGCCATGAGCGAGGGCGAAAGCGAGAAGCGCCTGGTCACCGCGCTGAAGCTCGCTTAGCCGTTAGATTGCATTTGAATGCCCGCCGACGGTAAGGGGAAAAGGTGATCGAGCGCCTGGGTTACGCCGATATCGCCCTGGACTGCCCGGCGAGCACGAATCGGAGAATTTGCCCGCGCGAACGGCATGCGCCGGGCGCTATTGGAGGGGTAGCCTGGTGGGTGGTGAAGGCTCCTTTCACCACCGAGGCACGGAGTTACGAGAGAGAGGACACCGAGAATTCCTACGTTCTTGGAGTCGAAGCTTTAGCCGGCCGGTGAAGCTCAGCCTTTCGGGCCGGCTAAAGCCTCGACTCCCGGTATTTTCAGATCCTCCGCGCCCTCCCCTTGGCAACTCCGTGCCTCGGTGGTGAAAAGAGGCCTCAGTCACCGCGTGCTTCCCCTGTTAGGTCACGGAGTAGGAGTCGCGGTGGGGGCCGTTGGCGCGGTCCGGGTGGCCCGGCCCATTCCTCCTGGCATCATCCCGCCTCGTCCATGATCGTTCATACCGGTTCCCTCGAATGCTGGCGTCATGATCGCCACCGCGTCGTCACTGTTGTTGACAGTGGTGACAATGACCCGCTGTCCGGTCGAGAAGGCACTGAGCGTCCCTTGTCGCGCTGCCCCTCGAACGATCGTGCTCGAAGTGACGTTGAACGTTCGGGTCGTCGTCGCCCCGTTGGGCTGCATGGTCAGCGTGTTCGACGTCATACTCGTCACTTTACCGGGAACCATGCCGACCACGACCTGTTGGCCCTGGGGATTGACCCAGGTCATCTGGCTTCCAGTGAAGTGGTCAAAGCGCTGCTGAGGTGTCATCGAGCTGAGAAACTGTAGCTGGGCCGGCAGCATGTGCTCCGCCCCGCTCGTGGGGGTCGCCGTTGGGGTAGCCGGCTGCGCGAACGCGGCGCGCGTCGATTGGAACAGACCTGCCCCACCTAAAATCGCGGATAACAAGAGGGCAACGACCGCTAGTCCGACGATGAACGGAGTCGCAACGCGTCTCATGGTGAACCTCCACTCGTGCAAGAAATTTCAAACACCCGGAGGCACCCAAAACTTGGGAGAAAGTGTGGGATCAGCGCAAGGTCTGTGCCGGTACGGCGATGGCGAAGCTAGTTGCCTATCCGGCGACCGTTGATGAATGTTTTCCTAATGTCGCCGCCCTGAAGGGCGGGCGTAGGCTGGGTGGGGCTGAAGTCCTCAGACGGGCGCTTTAGCGCCTCCCGCTCTACGCCCGCCTTTGAAGGCAGCGACGCATCCTCAGGCCGGGAGGAGGACCAGGCGCCCGTAGGCGACGAACAGCGCCAGAACGAGAAAGACGACGTTAATCGGCACCCGCGACGCCTCGTTCCGCGTCAGGTGGAAAATCGCGGCGCAAATCTGGACGAGGACCAATCCTACCGCCGCCGCCACGGTGAGCCCGGGAGCAATGCCGGTCAGCATGGGCAGCACCAGACCAAGCGCGCCAAGAATTTCCACGATGCCGATAAAACGCACCAGGCCGGACGGAACCTTAAGCACCCAGTCCAGCGATTTGCCGAGCGATTCAATCGGGCGAGTGGCCTTCATGCCTCCCGCCGCCAGATACGCAATTGCCAACAGTCCCTGAATGACCCAAAGAGCGATGTTCATTGGTTCTCTCCCCTTCTCGTACAACGTCACCGGATTCGCCTTACTCGCGATCGCCTGATCGACAGGTGTTGAATGAACAACACCTGTCGTCTATAATGCTACTGACGGCTAGCGGGTGAGACAATCCGCAAAGCGCGCGAATCGTCGTTTAGGCAACACCCGAAGAAAAGTGTCGGAATAGTGCCAGTCAGGAGATGCTTCCGATGAGAGCGGCCCCGGTGAAGGAAACCGACCGGCGCGTCAAACGGACCCGCAAACTGCTTCAGGACGCTTTCCTCTTCTTGATTACCGAGAAGAGTTTTCAGGCAATCAGCGTTCAGGACATCGCCGAGCGGGCGGACGTCAACCGCGCGACGTTCTACGCCCACTTCGTGGACAAGTACGCCTTGCTCGATTACGTGGTGGGGGAGTGGTTTCGCCAGGCGCTGGCCTCGCGCGTCTCGGCCGACTCACCGTTCACCACGGCCAACCTGCAGCTCCTCATCGTCACCGTTCTGGAATCTCTGGCCGATTTCCACGGTCACTGCAAGCCGTCGGACCACGACCTGGGTCCCCTGATCGAAGCGCGGGTTCAGGGAGAACTCGAGGCATTCCTCTCGGATTGGCTCCGACGAGCCATCACTGCCGATAGCGAACCGCATCCGAGTCGAGAGACCGCCGCGCTGGTCCTCAGCTGGGCCATCTTCGGCGCGGGAATCGCCTGGAGTCGTGGCCCCCGCAAGGGAACCGCGGACGACCTCGCCCGCGAGATTCTGGCGCTCCTTGGGGGAAGTATTGGACGAATGGCCAAGGCGACTCCACCAAGAATCCAGAATCCAGGAGCCAGGAGCCAGAATCGGGAACCCGCTCAGCCCATTCCCTCGTGACGAGGCAACGAGGCTATCACTGGGCTTGCCCGTGGCAAGGCCGACGCGCTCTTCTGGATTCTGCCTCCTGGATCCTCCTCCGCTCACCCCTTCCGAATCAACGGCCCCAGGTCCACCGCGCGGCCTTCTTCGGCCGAGAGGTAGGCGCCGTAGGAGACGGCGACGATGTCGCGGGCGAGCATGGCGCCGGAGAGCGGTTCGCGGTCCTCGGCGACGGCTTCGCAGAAGTCCTGCAACTCGGCCGGGAAGCCGTTCATCCAGTGCTCGTCGCCGCTGGTGAACTGCCAGCCGGCCGTCGTTTCCACCTTCTCGCGGATGTACTCTGGGCCGAAAAGTCCGGCCCGCGGCGCGTAGGCCAGCACGCTGCTGTTCGGCACGTTGTTCGCGTGAACGACCGACTTGCTGCCGTAGACCGAGAAGACGTTCTGGATACCGCCGAGCACGATGTCCGACGCGGTGATCTGCGCCACCGTCCCGTCGTCGAAGGTCAGAAACAGCGAACCCCAGTCTTCGCAGTCGTCCCAGCCTTCCCGAATGAACTTCTCCTCGTCCGCCAGAAAGCCGCGCGTCTTGGTCAGCGAGGCGACGACCGCGGTGACGCTGGCCGGTCGGATCGGCGTTCCCCAGCGGCGCAGCCCTTCCTGGTATTTCAAATAGAGCGTGGCGCCGAGCGGATGGCATCCCTTGTTGATCAGGCTACCGCCCCCGCTGAAGCGCCACTGCCGGGCGTATTCGGAGTGGGTACCGCTGTGCGACTCTTCGCCGACGATCCGCAAGATGGCTCCGCCAGTTCGCGCGGTCAGCCGGGCCGCCTTCTGGATCCCCGGGCTGTAGACCCAGTTCTCGGCGTAGAGCAGACGGGCACCGTTGCGCGCCAGTGCGTCCAGCGCGCGGTCAGCGTTCGCCAGCGCCAGATCCAGCATCTCCCGCCGGGAATAGCGCGCCCCAACCCGCGGTTCGCCGTCGCCAAAGAAGCCGGTGAGCGGCTTTTCGCAGGCGACCGCCTTGCCAGCCTCGGCGCAGCGCACGATCAGCGGGACGTGCTGCACGTTGGGCACGCACAGATCCACCAGATCGATCTCCGGGTCGGCGATCAACGCCTCCACGCTGGGATAGGCCTGCTCCAGTCCGTGCGCGGCGGCAAACCGCGCGCTCCGCTCCGGCCGCGCCGAGGCGACGCCTTTGATCCGGACGTCTACGCCGTGAACCAGGCCATAGTTCTCCAGATGCAAGTTCGCCGCGAATCCCGCGCCGACGATGCCAATTACCACGGACTTATTCTTTGTCATTCTGTTCTCCTGGGAGGAGACAGGAGATAGGAGATTAGGAGTCAGGAGGGGAACGCCCTCACCCCAACCCTCTCCCAAAGGGAGAGGGAGAAAGCCCCGGTCTTCTGGATTCTATCTCCTGACTCCTATCTCCTGACTCCTATCTCCTAGCTCCTGTCTCCTAGCTCCTGTCTCCTAGCTCTACTCGGTCGACCGTTCGGCGCTGCTGGGCGGCCTGGAGCACCATTTCGCAGGCGGCCAGGGTCTCCAGATTATTGCGCCCGCTGATCCCCGGTTCGGTGCCCTCGCGGATGTAGCGATACCAGGCGTCGATTACCCCCTGCTCGCTCCGCAGCGGTGGCGCTGAGGGCACCGACTCGGGCGGACCGGCCGGCGCGAACTGGCGCCGCTCGCCGCGCGGCAGCCACTCCCAGCCGTCGCCGGTCGTCCGGAGCGCGCCCTGCTCGCTCTGCAGAATGAAGCGATAGTCCGGCACCGTCGCCTGGTGGGTTAGTTCGTAGGTGCAGACCGGTCCGGAGGCGAACTCCAGCACCGCGGTCACTCCAGCGTCGTACGGGTACGGCGACCAGGGGGCGCCGTGGGTCACCGCGGTCGCCCGGGCAACCGGCCCGAAGAGGAAGATCAGGTTATCGAAGTGGTGACAGGCCATGTCCCACACCATCGCCCCGGGGTAGTTCAGGGTGCGCGGTTCCGGCCGGTGGCGGTGATGGATCAGGTCGACGAGGTGCGGCACGCCGTAGCGTCCGGTCTCCAAGGCGCTCTGCAAGGTACGCATCTCGCCGTTGTAGCGATAATTCTGGCTGACGCAAAAGCGGACACCGGCCTCTTCGGCTTCCCGAACCAGCGCGTTCGCTTCGGTCCAGTCGAGGGTCATGCCCTTCTCGACCAGCACCGGCTTCCCCGCCGCGAATCCGGCGCGGCAGAATCGGGCGTGGGTGCGCGTCGGAGTGCAGATCACCAGCGCATCGGCGGCTACCTTCGCGATCGCCTCGTCGACGTCGCCGAAGCAGGCGCTCTCCGGAAGACCGCTCCGCTCGCGCGCCCGCGCGAGATTCTCCGCCACGACGTCGACCAGAGCGACTGGCGTGAAACGTGGGTCGGCGGAGAGCACGTCCACCGGCCACTGCCCGCGGCCGCCGACGCCGACGTGAATCGTCCGGATCACTCCGCGGTCGTCACTCATCGCGCCGCTCCCCGCGGTCCCTTGCTCGCCAGGTACGCCTCGACCCGCTCGCTCGACCAGTCGCCGTCGGCGATCACCACGCGGTAGGTCAAGCTGAGCGTGTCGCCCGGGGCCAGGAAATACTCTTCGTCGAACATAAACGAGCAGCTCACGCAGGCGTAGGGCTGGTTCCGGACGAACCATTTATTCGGATAGCGCGGATTATCCGGGTGATCGACGAACAAGACCGTCGAGGTAGCGGCGCTTCCGTCGTGACGGCCCACGAAGGCGAGCCAGGGCGCGGCTTTGCCCATCACCTCCGGCCCTTCCAGACCGTCCCCGGCGAGGATCTTTCCTCCCAGGAAAGAGCGCGGCCCACGCCAGAAAAGGCTGCCGTAGCCAGCCAGCGGCCGCCCCTCGGTCGTCGGCGAGCCGAATCGCAGCGCCTCGCCGCGCCGATTGGTCAGAGCGAAGCGCAGGTCGAGCGCCCAGTAGCCCGCGTCGGGAGCGACATCGCTCACCGTGACCTGGCGGTTCTCTTCGATCCAATACTCCCCATTCTCGGTCAGCCAGTCCAAACGCTCGGCGAGCGCCAGACCGGTCTCGTCGCAGGCAGTCCGGTCCCAGCCGCGATGCACGATTCGCCCGTTGTTCGGCAGCCGAACGTAGCCGCGGTCTGGTACGTAGGTCGGCCCGCCCCAGAAGTTCTGCCCGGAAAGCTGAGCCATGGTCATCGCCAGGCCCTTGTGCCAGAGATGATCGTACGGGCGGAAGATGCTGACTTCGTTCCCTCCGAGGGTCACGAGCGGATGAAAGTACGGCTTGGGCGATTCGCTGGGTTCGGTTTCCGGCACGTAGACGTACCGGAGAATCGGCTGGCCCCGAAAGGCTAGCTCGACGTAACTATCGAGTTGGTGGGTCAGCCGTAGCTGACCGTCGAGGTGCGCGGGACGTTGCTGCTCAATTGACAAAGAACTCCTCCCGAATGAGCGCTGCTCGCCGCGGTGAGCGATCTCTCCGCATGGTATCGCCAAACGGCAAACGGATAAAGGGGACCGGCTCGATTTAAGATACCTGCCGTCGGGCCTTTTCCACGCCGCGAAGCTGAACCGCCGTGATTAGCCGACCAAAGCGGTCCATGAGACTACCCAGAAGCAACGCCACGAAGGGGGAGACGCGGAGGTACCCCGGAACGTAAACCGACTTACGGGGCGCGCGCAAGACGCCGAGGATCTCTCGGGCAACCCGCTCGGGCGAGACGCCGGATTCCAGTTCCGGCCGCTCGTCCGTCGGCAGCCCGATGGCCACCCGCCGAAACTCCGTTCGCACCGGTCCCGGGTTGATCGTCGAGACGTGAACCCCACTTCCGCTGAGTTCGCGACGAAGCCCTTCGTCAAAGCGCTGGACGAACGCTTTGCTCGCGCTGTAGACGACGCGACTCGGCGTGGCGAGATGGCCCGCCACCGAGGCCACGTTGATGATGTACCCCTGGTGCCGGGCAAACATGTCCGGCAGCACCAGGCTAATCAGGTGAACCGGGGCTTCCACGTTGACCGCCAGCATCGCGCGCCGTCGCTCGGCCGGCAGGTCCGTCAGGAAGCCAAACCACCCGAGACCGGCGTTGTTCACCAGCACGTCAATCCGGCCAAAGCGCTCGCGGACCGCGTGCACCAGTCTCTCTCGCTCGGCCTCGCTCGTCAGGTCGCAGGGAAAGGCCACGGCCTGTCCCCCGGCCCGCTCGATCTCGTCGACAAGCCGGTTGAGCCGGTCCTCCCGCCGCCCGGTCGCCGCGACGCGGTACCCGTTCAGCGCCAGCAATTTCGCGGTGCTCCAGCCAATCCCACTGCTTGCTCCGGTCACCAGCGCGACCGGGACACTTTCCCGAGATTCGCTCGCGCTCATTTCAGATCCTCCGTTTCCAGCCGAACGCGTCGCCAGTCCTCGCGAATCGTCGGCAGTTCATCACGTCCTCCAGAGTGTGGCTCAAAGCCAGCGGTACAGCAAGTTTTCGCCGCGGTTCGCCGCCTTAGCGGTGCAATCACCGGCGGCCATCAGAACCTCATTCTGCCTCCTGCCTCCTGCCTCCTCGCTCCTGGATTCTGGATTCCGCGCTAGATCTGCTAGAATGCGCCGGCCGGGCGAGCGGGCGATGAGGATGGGGCATCGGCTCGCGCCTGCGGGGAGGATTTGGATTGCGCATCGACGATGGGGTGACGAGTTACACCTGGCTTGAAGATTGGGCGAAGATTCCGGACAGCGCGAGCGCGCGCCGCGGCTGGGCGCACCACGCCCTGGCGACGACCAGACGCGGCGAGATCATCGCGTTCCATCCCGGCGAGTCCCGCTTTCTCGCCTTCGACGCCGCGGGCGATCTGATCCGCTCCTGGGAAACCGGCGTTTGCGAGGCGCACGGCCTGGCGCTCGTCCAGGAGGGAGACGCCGAGTACCTCTGGATCGCCGATCAGGGCGCGCGGCGCGCTCCGGAGGCGGACTACCAGTACGAACCGGCGCCAAAAGGCTGGCAGGTGATCAAGGAGTCCATGGACGGTCGCGCCATTCAGCGCCTCGACCGACCGGATCTCGCGGTGTACGTCGAGAATCGCTACGCCCCGACCGGTATCGCCGTCTTCGAAGAGCGATTCGGGGGCAACGGCGATATCTGGGTGAGCGACGGCTACGGCCAGAACTACGTTCACCGATTCAACGCGGCCGGCCGGTACCTGGGCAGTATCAACGGCGAAGAGGGCGCGGCCGGCGCCTTCAAGTGCCCGCACAACGTCTGGATCGATACCCGCGAGTCCGATCCGGAGCTCTACGTCGCCGACCGCACGAACCATCGCGTCCAGGTCTACGATCTGGAGGGACGCTACAAACGCGTCTTTGGCGAAGAGTTTCTGAGCAGTCCGAGCGCCTTCGCGGCGATTGGCGAGAATCTCGTCATCGGCGAGCTACGCGCCCGCCTGGCCGTCGTCGATCGCGAGGATCGCTTGATCGGCTACCTCGGCTCCAACGAAGCGGTCTGTACCGCCGATGGCTGGCCGAACCAGAAGGACGACCGTGGCGTCCCGGCCCGCACCGACCGCCTGCAACCGGGGCGATTCAACAGCCCTCACGGCCTCACCGCCGACGCTCAGGGCAACATCTACGTTTCGGAGTGGCTGATCGGCGGACGGTTCGTCAAGCTGGAGCGCGGCTAATTAGCTACCGCCGCTCCGACATCGGCGGCTAGTACTCACACTGACTACATGGAGTCGATCTTGTCAACGGTATAACTGAAAGTTATACTCGTGATTGACGGAGAGGCAAACGATGTCCACGGTAAAGACCGCGATTTCACTGGACGAAGAGACGTATCAAGAAGTTGAACGCCTCACGCGTGAGTTGAACGTCTCGCGAAGCCGATTGGTGGCGCTCGCCCTCGAGGAGTTCCTGCGACGGCATCAGAATCAGCGACTTCTTCAAGAGATCAACGCGGCATACGACGAATCCTCCCGCGAAGAAGACGTTGACCTCGTACACGCGACGCGGCGCCACCGCCGCCGAGTCATTGAGCGAGAAGAGGGTTAAGTTAAGACTTGGTGGATCTGGACATTCGTCAAGGGGACATCTTCTGGATCGATCTTGATGAGCCGATCGAGTCCGAGCCTGGCGACCGTCGCCCGTTCGTTGTCGTCCAGAACAATGTCTTCAACAGCAGCCGCATTGCGACTGTTATCGTGTGCGCCCTGACCACCAATCTCAGACGTGCCACATCACCGGGTAACGTTTTGCTGAACGCGGGCGCGGGAGGTCTCCCGCGGACCAGAATCGTCAACGTCACTCAGGTACTCACGGTGAATAAGTCTGAACTGACTGAAAAGATTGGCACGCTCTCTTCGGTACAGATCCGCAAGATTCTGGCAGGAATCCAACTCGTTATCGAACCGAGAGAGATCGATACGGGCGAGAGCGCGACGGTATAAGTTGGGGGCAATTGAAGGCCGAGGAGGTCTGGGCTGGCGTGGAGATAGGCAGGGCTTTGCGGTCCGGCTCTATCCCCCGACCCCTGATCCCTAACCCCTTTTCAGGGCTTCCGGGTTCACGATTCCGTAGGGTTCTTCGCCCTTCAGCCGGCCGATCACGCTGTCCACCGCCATGCGGACCATCGTCGCGTTGGCGTTCTGGCTGAAGCCGGCGACGTGCGGCGAAAAGATCGCGTTCTCGCACTCCAGAATCGCGCTTCCCCAGGGTGGCTCCTTCTCGAAGACATCCAGCGCCGCGCCGGCGATCCAGTGCTCCTTCAACGCCCGGGTCAGCGCCGGCTCGTCCACCAGAGTGCCTCGCGCGGTGTTGACCAGATAGGCCGTCGGCTTCATCGCGCGTAAGCGTTCGGCGTTCATAATCTGATTGGTGTCCGGCGAGGCGGGCAAGTGGAGGGTCAGGTAATCGGCCTCCCGCACCACCTCGTCGAGGGGCAATCGCTCGACGCCAACGCTTCGGGCAAAGTCCTCGTCCCAGTAAGGATCGTGGGCGACGACCCGCATGGAGAAGCCTTTGGCTCGGCGCGCCATGCCCTTGCCGATCTTGCCCAGGCCGAGAATGCCCAGCGTCTTGCCGTAGACGTCCGCGCCGGTGTAGCGCTGCCACTTGCCGCCCCGGACCAGTCGGTCGTGGAGGGGGATGTAGCGAGCCAGACCCAGGATCAATCCGAACGCCATGTCGGCCACCGCCTCGTGGTTGGCACCGGGGGTGGTCGTCACCGCGATGCCGCGCGCGGTCGCCGCCGCGACGTCCACCGCGTCGTATCCCACGCCCACCCGGGCAATGATCTTCAACCGATCGGCCTTGTCCAGCACCGCCGCGGTGTAGGCGTCGCTCGCCGCGACCGCCGCGTCGATCCCCGGAATCAGGTCGAACATTTCGGCTTCAGTGTGGTGGCTGGGCCGGCGCTCGTTGACGATTTCGTACCCCAGCTCTCGCAGGCGGGCAATGTCGGGATTGTTCTCCTCGACGGCCCAGGAAGTCACCAGAACTCTGTGTGCCACGTCTTTCCCTTCGGCTTTCCGTAAGCTGAGCAGATCCTAGACTGAGCCGATTGGGGTGTCAAGACAACCCGGAAAGCGAGAGGACGCGGTGCGGGCCGCATCCTCTCGGAATACCGCCGCGAACTTTACATGTGCTCGCGATAAGGGCTATTGAATGCGACGACATAGGAAACCTCCTTAGGCTGGGATGGAGACTTTCCGCCAGGAGTGTTCCAGGGATAGAATCCATGCAGGCGGCTCAGGCAACCCGAGGAGCGTACGATGCCAGCCATTCAAGTGACGAATCTCGTCAAAACCTACCGTTACCACCAGAAAGACCCCGGGCTCTCCGGCTCGCTACGTGGTCTCTTCCACCGGCAAACCCTGGAGAGGCGGGCGGTGGACGACGTCAGTTTCTCGGTGGAACCTGGCGAGGTCGTCGGCTTTCTCGGTCCCAACGGCGCTGGCAAGACGACGACCCTCAAAGTGCTCTGCGGCCTGCTCTACCCCACCGCCGGCTCGGTCTCGGTTCTCGGCCACGCCCCCTCTCGCCGCGCGCCGGAGTATCTCCGGCAGATTGCGTTGGTGATGGGCCAGAAGAATATGCTCTGGTGGGACGTGCCGACGCTGGAGTCGCTGCTCCTGCAAAAGGACATGTACGGCCTTTCGGACTCTAGCTTCCGGGAGACCCTCGCGGAACTCGTGGAGATGCTCGAGGTAAATCACCTCTTGCGGGTCCAGGTGCGCAAGCTCTCGCTCGGCGAGCGCATGAAAATGGAACTCCTCGCCGCGCTGATCCATCGTCCGCGGATACTTTTCCTGGACGAGCCAACCATCGGGCTAGATGTCGTGTCCCAGGAGCGAGTGCGCGACTTCTTGCTTCGCCTGAATGCGACCCATGGCACGACGATTCTCCTCACCAGCCACTACATGGCCGACATCGAGGCGCTCTGTCCCCGGGTTCTCGTGGTAGACCAGGGCCGAATCGGTTACGATGGCTCCCTGGCCGCGCTGATCGCGCAAGCCGCCCCGGAGAAGCGGATCTCGGTCACCTACGCCCAGCCGTTCTCGGCCGAGAGGTTCGGCCTCGACTTTCCCCTCACCGCTTCGAAAGTCAATCTCCTGGACGATTCCCGACGGGTCGAGGTGGTGGTGTCACGTGAGGAGGTCGCGACGGTCGCCGAGCGACTACTCCGCCTGGGACAGGTGGTAGATCTAAGCGTCGAAGAGGCGCCGATCGAGGAGATCATCCGGCGGATCTTTCGCGCTGGACGGGAAGAGGCGCTGGCGTGATCGTCCGCTCGTTGCGCCGCCTGGTCAAGATAAATCTGATCATGAGCATGGAGTATCGGGGAGACCTGGTGCTCTTTATGCTCAACAACGTCGCGATTCCGGTGGTTTCCCTACTGGTTTGGCTCGCCGTGGCGGATAGCGGCGTTAGTTTACCCCTCGACCGGACTCAACTCGTGACCTATTACCTCTTGCTCAGCATCGTCTCCATGTTCACTTTCTCCTGGCTGGCCGAACTCCTAGCCGACGACATCCGGCTCGGCAGCCTCTCACCCTGGCTCCTTCGCCCGGCTCCGATTCTTCTCAGTTACCTCGCGAACAACCTGAGCGAGAAGATTCTCAAGCTCGTCGCTCTGCTGCCCATGCTCGTCGTCGTCTCGCTCTGCTTTCCCGGCGACTTTCGGCTTCCCCTCGCCCCACTGAACTGGCTGCTCTTCCTGCTCGCACTTCCCCAGGCCGCGGCCCTGGCCTTCTTGATCGACGTGATCATCGCCGCGCTCGCCTTCTGGGTCGACGACGTGCGTGGCCTGAGCCGGGTGCGCGTCCTCGTCGCCACGTTCCTGTCCGGCCAGGTCGTTCCACTCGCCCTATTCCCGGCCAGCCTAACCGGCTTTCTCCGTCTCCAACCTTTCCGCTACACTCTGTCGTATCCCCTGGAGGTGCTCACCGGTCAGCTTTCGCCCAGCGACCTGCGACTTGGCTTCGCCCTTCAGATTGGCTACCTGGCGCTGGGCTGGCTGATCTATCGCTGGCTCTGGCGGCGGGGGCTGCGAAGCTACGCCGCGGTTGGGGCCTGAGGTGCGAACCTACCTGCGCCTCTGGCGACGATTCATCGTGCTAGCGATCGTTCGCGAGGCCGAGTACCGGGTCAACTTTCTGGTCGGCATCCTGGAAGGATTCGCGCAGTTGGGCGTGGCGCTCCTGATCGTCGCGCTGCTCTACAGTTACACGCCTTCGGTCGCCGGCTGGTCGGCGCCGCAGGCGCTGCTCCTCGTCGGGATCTACCGCATCGCCGATAGCCTGATCGCGCTCCAGATTGCTCCCAACCTTTTTCGCGTGGGCGAATACGTCAGTCGCGGCGATCTGGACTTCTACCTTCTCCGGCCGGTCTCCAGTCAGTTCCTGGTCAGCCTCCGCTGGCTCCAACCGGCCGAAGCGGTAAACGCGCTGATCGGCCTGGTCATGGTCGTGGCGGTCGCTCCGCGAGCGGGCGTTCACTGGAGCGCGCTCGGGGTGCTCGCCGCGCTCCTCTTCGCGCTTTCCGGCTTGATCGTCCTCTACGCCCTCTGGTTTGCCTGCGTCACCCTCTCGATCTGGCTGGTCCGGCTGGGCACGCTGGCCAACGTCTTTTACGCCGCCTGGGAACCGGCGAAATACCCGATCAGCTACTTCAAGGGATTCGCCCGGGCCGTGCTCACCTTCGTCATTCCGATCGCCTTCGCGACTAGCCTGCCCACGCGCGCCCTCCTCGGCGACGCCGACCCGCGCCTGCTTGCCGTCGGAATCGCTCTCGCCGCGGTCGCCCTCTTCCTCAGCCACCGGTTCTGGAACTTTGCCCTCCGCCACTACGCCAGCGCCAGCAGTTGAGACGGTAAAGCTGCCTGACCTGATTGCGATTTCGCGATCCGCTTCTGCCTCCAAGCGACTAACCATCTCGGAAACCTCGGGAGATTCCTCGACGTGATCGGCGACAACCTTCAAGGTGATTGGCTTTTCGATTCGCTTGGCCACTACTCGACTCCTATGTGCTCGATGACGAGCACCCTGCTTCGCCTTGAGCGTGGTTGGCAACTGCCGTATCATACCGGAACCTTCGACACCGGAGGCTTTTCCAGTAATGTCCTAGTGGGTCACGCTGCAAATGACTGGCTTAATGAGGCATTATATGCAATACTATGGTTAACAAGCAAGAAAGGTTAACCATGGCAAGATCACAGAAGGAGGCGCTCCGCACGCTTTCCGGGGA